>Ga0068629_1000106_pt1 | contig 17870 bp, 12 predicted proteins | sample InSIn3gowninarea_FD_77432 | JGI IMG/M metagenome (GOLD analysis project Ga0068629, IMG submission 77432) | Clean room microbial communities from NASA Spacecraft Assembly Facility at Jet Propulsion Laboratory, Pasadena, California, USA -... ...
GACCCGAATGGCCCGCGCGCTGGCGCCGCCGGCGACGGCGAAGTTTGCGGGAGTGACGGTGAAGGGTTCTCCAGTCTGGGCGCGAAAGACGAGGCTTGTCGACCAGCCGCCGATGAGGTAATCGATGGCCTTGGGTGCATTGTTCATGTAGCCGCGACCACGCCCGACCGGAATTTCCCAGTTGCCGTTGAGCGTGAAGCGGTGCCGGACGTCGAAGGGCGAGTTGCTGTAGTCGTAGCGAATGGGCAGGATGTTGGTGCCGCGATAGCCGGGGTCGCCGGTGGAGCCGAGCGGCGTGGGCGCATCATCGAGCGAGTGCGAGTAGGTGTAGGTGCCTAGGAAGCTGACACCGCGGGTCATGCGGCGTTCGATCGTGGCCTGGAGTGAGTTGTAGTTGCTATCGCCCGCGTAGTCCGAGTAGGCCGCGCCACCGAAGCCCGGGAAGGGACGTAGGTTTTGCGTATTGACGGAAGGATTGGCCAGGGTTGCGGGGCTGTTTGGATCGGGGAAGATGACCAGGTGACGCGCGTTAGACCCGACGTAGGAGAGGGTGCCGACGAGCGAGTTGTTGATGGAGTACTCGACGGCCAGGTTGTACTGCTGGCTGTAGGGAGTTTTGACGTTTGCGGCCGAGCCACGCAGGCTGGGAGTGGCGATGGAGTTCAGAAGGCCGTTTGCGATGGCGCTGGTGAAGCCGGTCGTGAGCGAGATGCCGTCCGTGGGGCAGTTCCCCGGGTTGCAATTTGCGCTCGGGTTGGCCGCGTTCCCAACCGGGTTGAAGTTGGAGTCGAATTCGAACGGGAAGTTTTCGCCAAGGTTTGGGTAGTAGCCTGCGCTTTCAAGGCCACCGAAGAAGATGCCGTAGCCGCCGCGAATCGCCATCTTTTCCCCAGCTTTATACGCAAAGCCGAGGCGGGGAGCGAAGTTGAGGTACTGCGGTGTCACGATCGACCGCTTGGGCGTAAAGACGAGCGCGATGTTGTTGGCGGAGAGCAGATTGGTAAAGGCAGGGGGGAGATAGACGTTGCGCTGCGATTCGGGGATGTTGTAGGTGGCGGTGCCGGTGCCGACGCCGATTTGTGAAGGGATAAAAGCAGCCTGATGGTCGTGCCGCTCGACATATGGCTGGAAGTACTCGTACCGGACGCCAACGTTCAGTGTGAGATCGGAGGTGGCTTTCCAATCGTCTTGCACATAGGCTGCGCGGTTCCAGCGGATGTCGTCGGAGGTGAAGAGGTTAGAGATGGCTGCGCTCTGCTGGTTGTCGGTGATGAAATCGGCAACACCGAAGCCGGTGTTGCTGAACGCGGGGTTGGAGGTATAGCGGCCGGTGTAGTTGTAGCTGCCGCGGGGCTGGGTGGGCTGCTCGGTGGAGAAGCGGATGTGCTGAAAGTTCACACCGGTGTGAATGGTGTGGTTGCCGAGCACCTTGGTGACGTTGTCGAGGATCTGGTAGTTGTTCTGGTACTCGTTGGAGACGTAGAAGGTGGTGGAGCCGAAGGTGGTGATGCCGCCGACCGCGACGTTGGGCAGACCGCCGTTCTGGGGACCGAAGGGAATGCCGCCGAGACCGAGCGAGGCGGACAGGTCCGTATTGATGTTCTGCTGCAACTGGGCGAAGTGGCCGTAGGTGTAGCCGAAGCGGGCCTCGTTGGTGAGGCTGGCGTTGAAGATGTGGGTTTCGCTGAAGGCGAACTGCTCACCAAGGTTGACGATGTTGCCGGTGTCTCCAAAGCTGCCGCCGTCGAGAATGGGGCCGAGCGGTCCGGGGCGGTTTCCGGGCTCGTGGGTGTAACTCCAGCGGGCAAAGGCCTGGTCATGCTGGCTGGCGTTGTAGTCCATGCGGGCGTCATATTGGAAGGTGTTATCGGTGTCGTTGGTGGTGGTCTGGTAGTTGCCGGCGAAGATGCCGTTGTTGACGTTGGGGAGCGGGTAGAGGTTGAGGAGCTTCTGAGCGAGTGGGCTGATCTGGGTGGGGTTGAGGATGTTGCCCGGGACGGGAGTGAGTCCACCGCTGCCAGGTTCGAAGAGCTGGATGCCGGCCTGGGAGTAGCACTTGCCCGCGGCGACCTGGTCGGAGGAGCAGGAGGCACCGGAGAAGGTGGGGTTCAGAAGCTCGGAGAAGTTGCCCTGGCGCATGAGGGCGGTGGGCACGGTCAGGCCTGTGTGATTGTTCGCGAAGATGATGCGGTTGGCTTCGGTGTCGCCGAAGAAGAAAAGCTTGTTCTTGATGATGGGGAAGCCGAGGGTGGCGCCGAACTGGTTCTGGCGATACTTGGAGACGACGGGGTTGAAGTATTCCTTGATGTCAAAGGCGTCGTTGCGGATGTACTCCCACAGGCTGCCGTGGATGGCATTGGTGCCGGACTTGATGCTGGCGTTGACGGCGGCGCCGGCGGAGTGGCCGAATTCGGAAGAGTAGGAGCCGGTCTGGACCTTGAACTCGGCGAGGGCGTCCGGCGGGGGGCGAACGACGTAGGAGGCACCGCCGAGGAAATCGACGACGTTGGTGTTGTTATCGATGCCGTCGAGGATGAAGTTGTTCTGCTCGGCGCGCTGTCCGTTGGCGTTGAAATCGCCTTTGCCTGCCCCGCGGGAGCCGCTGGGAGGAGCGACGCCGGCGGTGAGCTGGGCGATGTAGACCCAGTTGCGGCCGTTGAGGGGCGTCTGGTCGATGGTGCGGGCTTCGATCACCTGGCCTGTGGAGGCTTCTTCGGTCTGGAGGATGGGGGGTGCAGTGGTGACATCGACGACGGTCGAGACTTCACCCGCCTGAAGTGTGACGTCGACGGTGCGGCGCTGCTGGACATCGACGAGAACATTTTCCTGCGTTGTGGTGGAAAAGCCGGGATGGCTGATGCTGACCTTGTAGTGGCCGATCTTAACGGGCGAGAAAACGTAGACGCCGCTGGCGTCGGACTGGCCCTGGAGGACAAGGCCGTTATCGGTGTTGGTGAGGCTGACCTGGGCGTCGGGAATGGCGGCGCCTGTGTTGTCCTGGACGGTTCCGGTGACTGCGCCCTGATCGACCTGGGCCATGCCGATTTGGGCGAGGCATGTGAGCAACAAGAGGCTGAAGAAGCCACGTGCGAATGTTCTAACTGGGTTCATCGTCTGTTTTCTCCGCGAATGCGTACTTCTTCCCTTGAACGCCGGGGGCGATTTCAATGATTCAAGCTTTGTTCACTGGCCGATCTTTATGAAGCACCAGGATGCTGCTCGTTCGAGGCAACGGAAGTCAAGCAAAACTCGCGACGCATTCTTTTCGTCATTGCGGACGTTTCGGAGAGGGACGTTGCTCGTTGCACGGCCTGAACCGGGCGGCGTATGGTGTGGATGCTGAGCGGATCGGAGATCTCTCCGATGGGGATACGTTGCGTGAACGGATGGGAGCGCCAATCGAGCGCGGTGATCGAGTCACGCAGAGATCGCGGCTCGATGAGATCGCAGATGGCGGCACTCGTGCTGGCGAGCTACGTTTTCCTCGGTGCCGCTGCCGAGGCACAGACACGAAGAGCAGCGGAAGACGATGGCGGCCGGGCGAGGGCTCTGGCGGCCTACGATGCAGGGCAGACGGCGGCGGCGAAGGCCGGGCTGGAACGGATCTCGGCGCGCTATGCGACGGACTTCGCCGTGCAGGAGGCGCTGGGGCTGATCGACGCCGAGGCCGGGGACACGGCTTCGGCGCTGCCGCACCTGCGGGCGGCGGCAACGGCGCAGCCACGGAACGCCGAGGCGCAGGCGAACCTGGGTGCGGCGTACCTCCAGCTCCAGCGGCTGCCCGAGGCGGTGCGCACGCTCCAGGCTGCCGTGGCCATGGGGGGAACGAACGCCAGTGTCGAGGCGAACCTAGGGCGGGCGCTGTTTCTGAGCAAGGCTTACAGGCCGGCGGCGGAGGTGCTGGGGGAGGCAAGCCGGCTCGATCCGGAGAACGCGGACCTGGTGTTTGACCGGGCGGTGGCGCTCGATGCGGGCGGGCGGAGTGCGCAGGCGATGGAGGTGTTGGCGGCGCTTCCGGCGGACAAGCGGACGGCAGCGGTGGAATCGCTGTGGGGCGATGTGGCCGAGCATGCGGGACGCTATGAAGAATCGGTGGCGCACATGCAGGCAGCGGCGCGGTTGGAGCCGAGTGAGCCGCACCTGTTTGCGCTGGCGGTGGAGCTGCTGCGGCATTGGACGTGGGCGCCGGCGAAGCAGGTCGCCCAGTATGGGCTGGGCCAGTATCCGGAGAGCCGGCGCCTGCAGCTGGCCGAGGGCATCGCGCTCTATGGCAATACGCAGTATGCCGATGCGGCGAAGGTGTTTGCGGAGCTGCTTCACGCGGAGCCGGACAGCAATGTGTATGGCGATCTGCTGGGGCGGAGCTGCTCTGCGCTGGGCGAGGGGGAGACGGCGGACTGCACGTCGTTGACGGCGTTTGCGGAGGGCCACCCTGCCAACGCACAGGCGGCGATCTTTGCGGCGATCAGCATTCTTCATCGACCGCAAACGGAGCAGAATCTTGAGCAGGCGGAGCGGCTGCTGCGGCAGGCAATCGCGCATGAGCCGGAGTCGGCCGAAGCGCGCTACCAGATGGGGGTGCTGGAGCAGGAGCGGCGACTGTGGGCGGAGAGTGAGACGGAGCTGCGCGAGGCGGTGCGGCTGCGGCCGGCGTATACGGAGGCGCACTACCGGCTATCGCGGGCGTACTCGCACGAGGGCAAGACGGAGCTGGCGCGGAGCGAGGTGGAGCTGCAGCAGCGGTATGCGCGGGAGGAGAAGGCGACGGATGAGGCGCGGCTGAAAGCCGTGACGATATTTTTGACGGATTCGCACTAGACAGCGCGGAGCAGGCGCGGTTTGTGGCGTGACGGGAGAGGCGCTGGTGAGTGCGCCGGCATGCCACAGGGGAGGCGAGGTCGGCGCAGTGTGCACGGCGTAGCGACTGCTGGAGTGATGGGATAAGGGTAGGCAGCGGTGTACGGCGCGTGAGAGGATGGCGCGGCGTGAAAGCGTTTACGGCACGACGCGGCAGAGATGCGGAGGACGGACGGCATGGGACGGACCTGGAAGCTGGGATGTACGGCGGCAGCTGTGTGTGCGATGGTGGCTTCAAACGCGTGGGCCGCGGAGGCGCCACGGGTGGTGGAGCGGGATGGCCGGCATGCGCTGATGGTGGATGGGGCGCCGTTTCTGGTGCTGGGCGCGCAGATCAATAATTCGAGCTCGTGGCCGGAGGAGCTGCCGAAGGTGTGGCCGGCGCTTGAGGCCATGCACGTGAATACGGCGGAGGCGCCGGTGTATTGGGAGCAGATGGAGCCCAAGAAGGGCACATTTGATTTTTCGACGGTGGATGCGCTAGTGATGGGCGCGCGCGAGCACAAGATGCACCTGGTGGTGCTGTGGTTTGGGACGTGGAAGAACGGCAACATGCACTATGCGCCGGAGTGGGTGAAGGCGGACACGAAGACGTACCCGCGGATGATCAACGCGGCGGGTGAGCCAATTGACGTGTTGTCGGCGAACTCGCGGACGAACCTGGAGGCGGACAAGGCGGCATTTACGGCGCTGATGCGGCACCTGAAGGAGATTGACGGGACCGAGCACACGGTGCTGATGATCCAGGTGGAGAACGAGTCCGGTGGGATTGGGGCAGCGCGGGATTACTCGGAGGCTTCGAATGAGGAGTTTGCGGGCGAGGTGCCTGCGGACCTTCGGAAGGCGATGCACGTGGGCAGTGGAACGTGGCGCGATGTGTTCCGGGGCAAAGCGGACGAGACGTTTCAGGCGTATTACCAGTCGCGGTACATCAACGAGATTGCGGCGGCGGGCAAGCGGGAGTTCGCGATTCCGATGTACTGCAATGTGTGGCTGAGCTACCCGGTGGTGGAGCTGCCGGAGCGGCAGATTCCGAACCCGGGAATTGGGTATCCGTCAGGCGGGCCGGTGCAGGACATGATCGGGCTGTGGAAGGCGTTTGCGCCGGCGATCGACATGATCGGGCCGGATATCTACAGCGATGATTCCAGCTTCTATCGCGAGGTGCTGAAGACGTACAACCGTCGGGACAATGCGCTGTGGATTCCGGAGACGGGCAGCGGCGACAGCTATGCGAAGTTTTTCTTCTACGCGCTGGGTGACGGCGCAATCGGGTTTTCGCCATTTGGCGTGGACTACACGGGGTGGCACTGGTCAGGCGAGGGCACGCCGGAAGAACGCGGGCCGAAGTTGCACACGGAGAACTATGCGCTGCTGGCGCCGATCGACCGCGTGGTGGCGCAGCTGAACTTCGACGGCAAGCTGAAAACGGCGGTGGAAGAGCCGGGCGCGACGGCGGCTGAGCTGGACTTCGGGCAGTGGAAGGCGGCGGTGCGATTCGGATTTCCACAGCGGGATGGGCTGCGTCCGCCGGGAACGCCGGAGCATAACGGGCGCGCGCTGGTGGCGCAGCTGGGGCCAGACGAGTTCCTGGTGACGGGCATTGATGCAAGCGTGGCGTTCCATGTGGAGGGGCGGTTGCCGGGGCTGCGCATGCAGATCTTGCGGGCAGAAGAGGGCCGGTATGAGAACGGCACGTGGCACATGATGCGGCTGCTGAACGGCGATCAGACGGACCGTGGGCTGAACTTTCGGCATGAGCCAACGGTGGTGCGGGTGCGGGTGGGGACGTTCTAGGGATCTGTAACTGCTGCTGAACATTTGTAACCGGGTCTGAGCTGATGGAGGAGTGTGTCGATGTTCTGCCAATTTGCTGCGCGTGCGTTGTGTGGATGGGGTTTGGGTCTGTGTGTTGGTTCCGTGTTTGCCGGTGCGCAGGTGGCGCCGGCTGCGACGCCGCCTGGGGCGATGCTGCCAAATGTGCTGTATGGCGCGGCGTACTACAACGAGTACATGCCTGCGGACCTTCAGCCCGGGCGACTGGAGAAGGACGTCGCGCTAATGAAGGAGGCGGGCATCACGGTGGTGCGCATGGGCGAGTCAACGTGGAGCCTGTGGGAGCCGGAGGACGGGAAGTTTGAGTACGCGTGGATGGATCGCGTGGTGGACGCGATGGGCAAGGCCGGGATCAAGGTGATCATGGGCACGCCGACATACTCGATGCCGGTGTGGATGGCGAAGGCACATCCGGAGTTCTATGCACGGCCGCTGGGCGGGGCGGAGGTGCATTACGGTATGCGGCAGAACATGGACACGGACAATCCGAAGTTTCGCTTCTACGCGGAGCGGGTAATTACGAACATGGTGGCGCACTACAAGAGCAACCCGGCGGTGATCGGCTGGCAGATCGACAACGAGACCGGGGCAAACCGGGCGTCGAATCCGGATGTGTTTGCGGGATTTGTGGAGCACCTGAAGCAGAAGTTTGGGACCACGGATGCGCTGAACAAGGCGTGGTTCCTGAACTACTGGGGGCAGGATGTGAATGACTGGTCGGAGATGCCTACGCGGGACAATGCGACCAGTACGAGTTACAAACTGGAGTGGTCGCGGTGGGAGCAGATGCGGGTAACGGACTACCTGGCGTTCCAGGCGCGGCTGGTGCGGGCGTCGCGGCGGCCGGACCAGTTTGTGACGCAGGATTACGGCTCCATGATGAAGCTGGACGTGAACGAGTTCGAGGTGGCAAAGTCGCTGGACGTGGTGGCGAATAACCCGTATCACGGAACGCAAGACCACATGGATGGCGCGTGGCAAGCGCTGCAGGGAGATTTTTCGCGCTCGCTGAAGCGGCAGAACTTCCTGGTGACGGAGACGAACGCGCAGACGCTGGGGTGGGATTCGGCCGGGCAGTATCCGCCGTATGACGGGCAGCTGCGGCTGGATGTGTACACCGATCTTTCATCGGGCGCGAACATGGTGGAGTACTGGCATTGGCACTCGATCCACGCGGGGCAGGAGACGTACTGGAAGGGTGTGCTGAGCCATGATCTTGAGCCGAACCGGGCCTATGCGGAGGTGTCGCGGATTGCGCATGAGCTGAAGAAGGTTGGGCCGGAGGTGGTGAACCTGAAGGTCAAGAATGACGTGGCGATCCTGTACAGCGTGGATTCGTCGAACGCGATCAGCTTTATGCCGTTTGAGCGGCAGGAGCTGGGATGGGTGCCGGGCAAGGCGGCGGGAGCGTATAACGCGGAGCTGTCGCAGCTGCATCGATCGCTCTACCAGGCGAATGTGGGTGCGGACTTCCTGTTTCCGGAGACGGCGGGTGATCTGGCGCAGTACAAGCTTGTGATCGTGCCGATGCTGTATGTTGCCGACGACGCGCTGCTGAAGAAGATTGCCGACTATGTGCATGGCGGCGGGCACGTGCTGATGACGTTCAAGAGCGGGTTTGTGAATGAGAACTCTGCCGTGCGTTGGGAAAAGGCGCCGGGGCCGCTGCGGGATGCGGCGGGATTTACGTACCAGGAGTTTTCGAACCTGGAGCATCCGCTGGAGCTGAAAGGTGACCCGTTCCATGTGCCTGCCGACGAGAATAAGGTGAAGGCGTGGGCGGAGTTTTTGCAGCCGACTACGGCCAAGCCGCTGGCCTTTTATGATCACCCGTTCTTTGGGCGGTGGCCGGCGATCACGCGGAACAGCTACGGGACGGGCACGCTGACGTATGAGGGCACGATGCTTTCGGACGCGCTGCAGCAGCAGGTGGTGCTCGACGCACTGCGGGATGCGGGCCTCTCAGGCGACGGGGCAATGGCCTCCGGGCCGGTGCGCATCAAGAGCGGCATAAATCGCGACGCCAAGGCAGTCCACTATCTGCTCAATTACAGCAGCAATCCGCAGGAGGTCACGTACAGCTTCGCCGCCGGGCACGATTTGCTGACCACGAAGACATTGCAAACGGGGGTCAGGATAACTCTGGCGCCGTGGGACCTGGCCATCGTGGAGGAAGATGCCACGGCGAAATAGGTACGGGCTGGTTGACCGTGTCGCTCATCATGTGCGGAGTCACCGAATCGTGACTCACGGGGCTACCCCCTTGCAGCATCGGCAATGTCTTGCGACATTCTCTTGATGAGAACCACATGTTCCGCTGCATCGCTGCTATGCATGTATGTCTGCAGCGCAACCTGCAACTTCCCGAACTCTGTGCTTTCCGACATCTCCCGCAGCGACGACGCCCACCTGCGATGGACGCGACAGAAGTCCTTGACCAACATCCCGAGGAAAAGAGAGAGCTGTACCTCCCGCAGGCGCGCGTGTGCAGGATCGCGCGGTCCCGTCTTTTCCAGCCGGCGCGCAACACTGGAGATCTTCAGACATCGCGCCCGGATGAGGCGTTGTTCCCGCTCACCTGCTACGCGTGGTCCCTCATCCCAGCGGCGGCTCGCCCGTTCCACCAACGTCGCGAGGGCGCCCTCGGCATCCCGAAGGACGCGACCATGCACAAAGGCCCGCAGCACGAAGTTGCCGTTGCCTTCCACATCGCGCTCCATCATCTGTGTCAGAGCATCCGCATCACCGAGCAAGAGGTCAAGCTCCTGCCCCGCAAACACGGTCTGAACGCTCCGTAGCTGAACCGTCTGGGTCAGGCCCAGCAGATCGATGTCCGATCCCGGCTGCACTCCCCCCTGCGCTGTCGAACCGTAGAGCAGCACACCACGACAGTCAAAATTCTGTTCGAGCCACTCGAGAAGCGCGGGCCACTGAAATGGTGTTACTGCCCGGGGGATCTCTGCTGTCGCTCGCGACTCTGCTGCTTGCGATTCGTCTCCCAATAGTTCGCCCGTCCCTGCGCCTGCCGGTTGACCTGTCGATCGATCGCCTCCAGGCAGAGCCGCTCCGCCGTAGACAGCTCAGGATGCCATAGGTCAACGACCAGAACCAGCCTATCCTGGTCCGTATTGTTCCAAACTTCGTGCTCGTAAAAGTCGTCAAAGACCATGCACTTGCCTGCGGTCCAGCCAGTCACCTCCTGGTCTACCCGAAGCTTGCAGTCGCCCTCAGGAATGAGGATGCCCAGGTGCAGCCGAACACGCATGTTGCTGCCACCGCGATGAGCGGCAATTTTTGTTCGCGCTTTGACCCGCGAAAGATAGATCAGGCCCGCGGTTGTCCGCACATCCGGGCTCGACTGCAGCAGCTCCGTCAATCGCGGCACCTTGGCGCAGTTTTCGGAGTTCATTCTGCCCGCTTCAAAGAGGATCATGACCTCCCACCGACCTGTGCGCCGGATATTCTCGGCCTCGGCATGGAAGGTGTCGGTCTCGAGTTGGGACACCTCGCGCTCGATCTCGGCGAAATGCTCTTCCAGCATTCCACTGATCGAGAACTGGCTCGCATCGTGGAAGGGACGGCTGCTCAGCTCCGGGTACCACCCTGCTGCTCGGCTGGGCTGCGCCGTGGCTGACCGCAAGAGATACCGCGTAAACCGCTCCGGCATGGCGGCGGCCGCCATCGCCGTGGCCGAATTTTGCCCAACGCCGGCCAACCGCGCCTCGCTCTCTGCGGAGATCGTTTGCTCGGCTAGCTCCTGTGCCAGTTGCGCCCATTCTGCCTTCGAGAGCCGCTTGTCCCACGCCGTGCCGCGGACCTCCAGAAGCAGCTGCGCTTCACGGCCGTCGGCCGCCGCCGCCGAGCGGTCTCCAGCGCGCAGCGCCAGCACACCACGCCAAAGGTGCAGCTCCGGTAGGCTGGCCACACGTCCCAAGCACGCAGCTACCAGATTCCCGGCGTTTTCGGCATGATCAATGACAGCTGCGGGCAGCTGCTCGTACAGATCCAAGAGATGCATCTCTTCATGCAGCGAAATACCCGCTTCCAAACTCAGCAGGAGGGACGTGCTCGCCCACTCCGGCCGGCGAACAAGCCCCGACACCTCACTGACCCGGCTCAGGCACAACCCTGGCGCTCCCTGGCCATCCTTCGCCTGATCGATCAGGTTGGCCATGTGGACAATCAAAAGATCGTCGACGACATCGCGGGGCACCACAAGCTCGCGGCGATTGCCGTCCCGCCCACAGCGAACCGTGATCAGGCCGTCCACCTTGACGCCGGCTTGCCCAATCGCCAATTGCAGCTCCGGAAGGCTCGCGAGCGAGAACAGGTACACCAGCTGCTCGATCTCGCGGCCGAGCAGTGTTTCCAGCAGCGGCCGTTGATCGTAGGTGGCGGCCTGCGTCCGATAGGACGAGGTGGAGTACACGCTGTGGAACAGGCCCGCGTGGACCAGCCGGTCTGGCTGGCCCCAGGCACGTAACACATCCGCCGTGCCCACCAGGTGATCGTAAAGCGTTGCTCGTCCATGCTTGAGATCGCGCGTCTTCAGCGCAATCAGCGTCGCCTCCAACACCGGCGAAGGAAATACTGGAACAGAAGACTCAACCATGGTTGCCATACGTGATCTCAGGCCCTCAACATCGCTAAAACCAATAATCCCCGCCGCCACCGCCGCCGCCGTCGCCGCCACCACCGTCACCCGAGCCACCGTCACCAGAACCAGAATCACCGGTACCCGTGTCGCCCGTGCCAGTGCCCGTATCGCCGGTGCCCGTGCCAGTGTCGCCCGTTCCGGTGCCGGTATCGCCGGAGCCCAGCGGGGGCCAGTTTGAGTCGACTGTCTGGTCCGTGGTGACGTCCGTGGCCACATCACCCGAGCCCAGTGGCGGCCAGTTTGAGTCCACCGTCTGATCGGTCGTCACATCCGTGCTCGGCCCCGTGTCTACCGAGTCTCCGGGGTTGGTCGGCTGCGTATCACAACCCGTATCTCCACTGCCGCTATCGCCACTGTCCCCGCTATCGCTCGGCAGTTCGATGGCCTGCTGCACCCGCCGTAACGTGGGGGATGAGGTAGACCGGGCAAGCTGTTCGAGCGCACTGATCTGCTCGACGCTGAACTGGCCTTTTGCGTGTTGCTGTAGTGCCTCCAACAGCAACGCTGCGGTTGCTGCCGGAATCGCGGACTGGTTCAAGACTGGCCTCCAAATCTTAGGCGGGGAGCTGCCTCCCCGGTTCCACTACACAAGCTTGAAACGCTTCTGGGTCGCATTCGACTCCACCACCGACGTAAACTTCGCCGGGTGGTTCGTGAGTACGTCCAGCAGAAACGAGGCGTGATTTCGCCGGCTCGTCTGGTACATTCGCTGGTTCGGCGTCGGAATGGTTGCCGGTCGCCAGGCAAGATACCGGGTCAGCACCGCGGCGACTTCCGCGTGACTGGCCCCGCTCTTCAGCTTCTTCGCGATGGAGTAAGCGCAGTCCCGTTCACCGCCCTGAACCAGCAGCGTTCGCTTCGCCAGATGCTTCGTCGCGGGCCCAACCGTCGTTCCATCCTCATAGATCACACCGTGATACTGCAGACCGGTGGCCTTGGACGCCAGCAGCTCTGTCGCCATGAACTGCCGCACACTATTTCCAGCCAGGATCGACGTCCACGCGATCGGTGCCTTTGGGACTGCGGCGGGATGCCATGCAAAGAACGGGCTTACCAGCAGATATCCGTTAGGCCCCATCAACATTCGCTGACCGGTTCGCAGGCTGTGGTGTTTGGCCGGCAGCTCCAGATGTTGCGGCTGGCTGTAGACGCTCGATCCGGTGGCCACCGACCATTGCAGGCTTATCGCCCGTACGCTGAGCGTGTGCCGGTTCTGCAGCAGATAGCACAGGGGGGCCACGGCCGAGAACGAGGTATCTGCGGCAAGCGTTGGGTAGGCCTGCGCCAACAATTTCTGGAAATCCGGCGTCCCTCCGCGGATCATCCGCAGCTTAGCCCCGGAGCTGGCCTGCGCCGCCACCGCTGACGTTGGTGCGGCCACCGTCGCCAGCAGCGCTCCTCCGCCCCCAAATAACATCTGCCGCCTGTTCCGAATAAAACCCATAAATCTCCTTAAGAACCTTTCAATCTAGATGTGCGTTGCGCAGCATTAAACGGGGCAGTTCCGCTGCTTTAGCCAGTCGGTCAGGTAGTTGTACAGCACGTCCCCGATCAGGGCGCCCAGACCTGCCTGCCCAGCTCCGCCAAAACTGGCAAAAGCAGACTGAATCGCCCCGACGATGGCTTGCGAGTTGGCACAAACCCACACCTCAAAGGGAGTCATCAACAGACCCAACCCATCTGTAGCTGCGTCTGTGGTTGCCGCTTCCAGGGCGATCTCCGAGCAGAGCTCGAGCCCACTGAGATCGGCCACCGCGCCGCCAGCAAAGAACGCCGCGATGCTCCCAGCTCCGACAAAAATCGTGTGCGCCAGCCCTAGCGCCGCCGGCCCCGGGCACCACGAAGGAGGCGTTGGAGGCGGAGGCACCTTGCATGAATTCTGCACACGCAACAGATGAGCTTCGTTGTGGGTTCGGTGTTGGCTCGCGTCCACTCCGGGATGCCATAGGGCTGTTTCAAACCACTCCTTTGCCGTCTCCGCGTGCGCCGAAACAGCTTGAGTTCCCGCGGTCGGTGCCCAGGACGCTCCAGCCTCCAGCAGATCCCCGAAGATGTGATAAATCGGCGACAGACCGTGGCGGCTGAGGTGCCGCATCGCAGCATCGTGCTCCTGCTGTGTGGGTGACATCGTGCTTTGGAGGTCGCTCGCCTTTACTGTCACACCGAGTTGCGCCATCTGTGCCGAAGCCTGCGTGACGAGGTCCTGCGAAACGGCGTCAGGCGCCTGTCCGATCTTTGATCTGGCCAGCGCCTTGACCTTTGTGTCCACCTCCCAGTGCTGGAGATGCTCTGCATAGTGATGCATCAGCTGGGCGCCATTGGCCAGCGATGCCTGATCGGGCGTTCCCTGCTGAATCCTCTTCAAAAGGCCCAGCGCCTGCGCACTCGCGGCCAGATGCAGATCTACCGAGGGAAGTACAGCCTTCGCGGGCAGCTTCTCCACTGCCAGAGCCTTGCGAGCTGTCCTACTACTCGAGCCATACCCTGCCGCTGCAAACAGGGGCACAGTGGCTAGCCAACCCGTTCTCTTGAGAGTTTCCCGTCTAGATAGCAAGCTTCACCCTTTCGTTACTCAAGAAGGTAATGAACAATCGACTGCACATAGATACCGGAGGCCGAGTGCTGCGTCAAATAAGAAATTGGTAACGTGACTACATCAAACATTTCGGCCCGTTTTCGTTCACTTCAGCTGCTCACGGCTGTGGTGGTCCTGGTCGTGTCGGGGCGTCTCGGCTACAGTCTGGCTGCTTTCCAACTCTGGCTCACCCTGGCCGTGGTCGGCTTGAAGACCTGCTCGATGCTTGCACTGCTCCTGCTGCTCGGCCGTCCCCACCGGACCGTCGAGGCTGGCGCACTCCCGAGCCTCAGGATGCTTGTGCTCATGGTCGCCAGTGTGTCCGCCGACTTTGCCGTTGCAACTCTCATCCACTAGCATCACCCTGCGGAGGAGGTGTCGGTCGAATCCTCCTCTTCTGTGCCATGCCCTCCCGTGTCATTGACGAGCTTCAGCGGCGCTACTCCGCCCAGACCAGCGGCGGCCAGCTTCTTGGTGTCGTTCTCCATGGGTCGGCGGTCAGCAAGCGGCAGGACGCCTCAAGCGACTTGGACCTGTTGCTCATCACCGACCAGGCCGGGCCCGCATTCCACGCCCTCTGGCACATCGACCAGGCCCCCTGTGACCTCCACATCACCGGTCTGCCGGAGCTCCTTCGAACCACGAACAAGGACTTCGGCAGCAACAATAACTTTGCCCTACGCGCCTTTGGCACCGGCCTACTCCTCTTTCAGGCCGATCCCGCCATCGCCAACCATCAGAGCCTCGCGATGGCTCGCTGGCAGGCTGGCCCGGTCTCACCCAGCACCGCTAATATCTACTCAATTCGTCAGGCTGCCCTTCAAACCGATCTCTTCCTTGCCAAATGCTCAGCCCGTGCCGTCTCTGATCCCGCTTGGCACGAGATCCAGTTTGCCCGTTCGGGGATCTTTCTCGCGCAACTCATCGACAGCTACTGCCGCCTGAACCGGCTCTGGTCCAATGCCTTCTGGATTCTGCTGCACGAGGAAGGCCCCGAATACCAGCCAATCGTCGCGGCGATCCGCCGGTTCCTTACACCTGATCCCAACAAGAAAATCGAAACTCTCCGCATTCTATGCAGCACAATCATCTCGCTCGCCGATCAACGCTTGTCCGAAAAGAGGTGACTCTAGCTAGCCTTGCAAGGAAGGTCCGCCAGCAACCGTGCGCTTCGTGTAGGTCTGGTTGAAGGGATTGGTTCCGATCGGATCACGAATGACGCGTGCTGGCGACGTCGGCGTAAAGAGGCCATAGCATGCTCCGCAGGACCGATTTCTCGGTGAGGCGGACGGCGGCCCCGATGCTCGGGCTTATGTCCGTCTTCAGCGTGCAGAGTTGAGCGTAGCCCCAAGAGCAAGAACTTAAGATTACGCACGGACGATGCATCAGCTTTTGAACCATGCTGTCACGTTCCTGCTTCTCCCGGTTTGGAAGGGTCGCCGCCGCTCGTCCATGTAGCGCACGGCTCTCAACTCACTAGATACCGTGGACACAAATAAGCCAGATGTCTCCGGACATCACCGGAGCCCCAAACTTTGCAGACAAGCGTGTTGCGTTGTGATCAGAAGGCTCTGCACATCACTGGACAGCAACCTATTTGCCGATGCTGAAGGGTAGAAACAAAGCTTATTGTCAATCCATTACCGATGACAAGCAAAGATTGATTCTGGCGTGGACGCATCCGTGGACACAATTTGCGACGGTCTGTAGGACTTGGGAGCGTGTGCCTGCTGAATGCAGGGATTCCCTCAGCAACGACTTGCGCCGAAACGTCGTATAGGTGTCAACCAATCGGGCCAGCTAAGGTCTGCTGATCCCTGAGTGACTGAACGCAGGCGGGGTACACGGCGCAAGCGGTTCAGCTGGAGGACGGCATACTCGAGTAGTTCTGAATCTACTTCGCCGCCAACAGCCGTTTCCGGTGCCGTTAGGAAAGGTCCCCGCGCGGCAATTAGTGAAAATCCGCAACTGCATGTTTTAATTTTGAGAGGCCATTTCCATTGGCCGCCTACGCGTCTACGGTTATCAAGGCGAGGTTCCCAAAGGCCTCGCGCGAAAGATAGACGAAAGCGATGCAGACCGCACCAACCAAGCGGATTCCGCGCGTTCGGTTCAATCGGATCAGATCGCAGTGCCAAAAAGATTCACGGCACGTCGACCACGGCTACGCGGTCGACGCCGCCAGGGCGGGATCTGCCGAACTGATCGTGCCGTCGCGGCAGACGTCCATTGACATCAGTGTCGCTTCCGCCTCATATAGCCCGAGGCCGCGTCCGGCCCCGTTACCCCGGTTGAGGAACAACGACCCGACACATCGGCAGCCATCGTCGGGCCAGAATCTGTCGCGAATCACCGGCGCAGCATTTCTCACACAACCCAATGATGCATCCTGATACGCCATGGCAGTCTCGGGTAAGGCAGCAAAGAAAGCAATTCGGCTTACGCAGAAGAGGCGCGAAGGGCGACTTGGTTCCTGCCAGCTTGCGGGCGACCCAGCTGCTTGCTTCCGACCAAGTCAACCGCACGGCGTTCCCCGCTCAAGAGTTCAGTAGATCGGCGCCATCGGCGGTGTGCCATGCGGCGGCGGTGCCTGGGTCTGAGTTGCTCGGTGCTAAAAGGCACATCGACATTAACGCTTCGCGGTTTAGGAATCCAAGTCGGCTCATTTCAGCTCTCCTCGTAAACATCAGTAATGTAGATAAATGAAAATAAGGTTTGACAGTGAAAATGTGCATTGCGTATAAGTTCCGAGTCCTTTCCTCAACACCACACTCGGAGGCAAACGCGCGTGATTCCCCGCAAACATGCAGTCTTGTTCGTCCTGTCAATGTCTGCTCCACTAGCAGCCCAGGTCACGACGGCCACTCTAAGCGGTACTGTCACCGACGCAACAGGCGCCGTAGTTCCGGGCGCAGCGCTCACGCTCAGGAACGCCGGCACCGGGATAACACGCAAACTGGTGTCCAATGCTCAGGGCAGCTACACGTTTGAGTTTGTGCCGGTGGGCACGTATTCCCTTGAGGTGACCGATGCAGGGTTTGCGTCACAAAAACAGACCGGGATCGTTCTTGGTGCTGCGGAAGCACAAGAGGCCGATATCCAGCTCAAAGCTGGCGACGTCAGTTCTGCGGTGGAGGTCCGTGCGGATGACGCGATGGCGCTCGACACGACGACCCCAGCTCAGAACATCCAGCTGGATAGCCAGGCGATTAACCAGCTGCCCGTAGCGCGCCAGGACTGGACAAGCATCTTACAGCTCGGGGCGGGTGTGTCGACGGACAACTCCGGCTCGGCGCCGGCGGGCGCGTCTCTCAGCATTAACGGCTTGCCGCCTGCAGGTTTTAATTTGACGGTCGACGGCACCAATGCGACCTCCGATCCGGAAACGCCCGCATTCGGTTTCTATCAGGGACCCAACATCATCAACACCATCAATAACGATGCCATCGCCGAGGTGAGCGTCGTTAAGGGTATCGCTCCGGCGACCATCGGCGGAACGATGTCCGGCAACGTAAATATCATCACGAAGTCGGGAACCAACCGCATCCACGGCAGCCTGTACGAGATCAATGAGGTGAGCGCGTACGACGCCCGCAACCAGTTCCTGACTTCCAAACCTCGGACAACCTTCAACGAGTTTGGCGGCTCCGTCGGCGGGCCTATTTACCGGAACAAAGCCTTCTTTTTTGGCAGCTACGAGGGTGCGCGGGTGTCCGCCTTCAGCACGGTCACCGACACAGTCCCGACGCCGTATTTCATCAGCCAGGCGCCATCCGTTTTTGCGCCAATCTTGAGTACGTACCCCTCCGTGGCTCAGCCGGCCAACGATCCTACGGCACTGACGACGCAGTACTTCGGCGTGGGCTCCCTTAAGCAGACGGACGGAAACGGCGTTGCTCGCATCGACTACAACCCGAACCAGAACAACCTCTTGTATGTCCGTTA
>Ga0068629_1000107_pt1 | contig 17868 bp, 17 predicted proteins | sample InSIn3gowninarea_FD_77432 | JGI IMG/M metagenome (GOLD analysis project Ga0068629, IMG submission 77432) | Clean room microbial communities from NASA Spacecraft Assembly Facility at Jet Propulsion Laboratory, Pasadena, California, USA -... ...
CAATGGACAGATATCAACCACGATCGCGGAATGCCTTCCAACGCCGACGAGGCATGTTCTTACGCCTTGGCGGAGCTATCGCTGCTTTACTTTTCATCCTCATGATCTTTATTCCTTCAATACGACCAGCAGCCATCTTCCCCGCGCTTTCTCTCGGTCTCTTCGGCGCCGACGAGGCCTTCCAACTCGAGACAGTCCGCTATTACGATCTCAGCAATGTAGGAGGCACAAGCCGCGGCTGGGAACGTGAGGAGCGTATCTTACTGTGCGCACCTTTGCGCGACGCCGCACCGCATTTGCCCATGTTCTTCTCGCATCTGCGCAACCTTACCTACCCTCACCAACTTATCGATCTGGCCTTCCTGGTTGGCGACAGCAAGGACAACACCCTCCCGCTTCTTTCGGACCTACTTGCGGAGTTGCAGGCAAACCCGGATATCAAGTCCACTTTTGGTGAAATCAGCGTGCTGGAGAAGGACTTTGGTCAGAAGGTCAACCAGGATGTGGAGAGCAGGCACGGCTTCGCGGCACAGGCAAGCCGCAGAAAGAGCATGGCGCAGGCACGTAACTGGCTTTTAAGTGCTGCTCTGCGGCCCACACACAGTTGGGTGTACTGGAGAGATGTGGACGTGGAAACGGCACCTTTCACTATCCTGGAGGACTTGATGAGGCACAACAAGGATGTCATCGTACCCAGTATGTTTGTTCTGACTCGGATGGTGACTAACAATGGTGACTAACGTATATGCAGACGTCTGGCGTCCTCTCCCTGATTGGCTAGGAGGCGAACAGCCTTACGATTTGAACAGCTGGCAGGAGTCTGAGACTGCGCTATCTCTGGCAGATACTCTTGATGAGGACGCTGTAATTGTCGAGGGCTACGCAGAGTACGCCACTTGGCGCCCGCATCTTGCCTACCTCCGCGACCCGTACGGCGACCCTGATATGGAAATGGAGATTGATGGTGTCGGAGGTGTGAGCATTCTGGCAAAAGCCAAGGTCTTCAGAAGCGGCGTGCACTTCCCAGCTTTCAGTTTCGAGAAACACGCCGAGACTGAGGGATTCGGCAAGGTAAGACATTGTGCACTACAACAAATTCCTAGCAGGCCCTTTGAGACTAACGAAATCACAGATGGCGAAACGCATGAAGTTCTCCGTTGTTGGCCTACCCCACTACACTATTTGGCATTTGTATGAGCCTTCCGTCGACGACATTCGCCACATGGAGGAGATGGAGAACGAGCGCAAGCAACGCGAGGCCGAAGAAAAGGCCAAGCAGGACCGCATGGAGAAGATCCAAAACGACTTCGACGACGGCGCCTCACAGTGGGCCAAAGACAAGGAGGAATTGCAGGAACTGCAGAAGAGTGCCGATGCCAAGAAGGAGGAAGAGAAGAAGGCCGAGAAGGCCGAGAAGGAAGCCGCAAAGTCGGGCGAGAAAGCAGACGACAAGCCAGACGACAAAGCGTCGAGTGATGTGTAAGTTCATTTGGCATCATCCTTTGGATGGTGCTGATATCTTTTTTCTTTTTACCTTTGGGGGATTATTGACGTGTGTGCATTTGAAGGGGCAAGGAATTTGCTGACTCGTTTGCGTTTAGCAAGAAGACAGAACCCGAGAAGAAGAAAGCGAAGACGGACAACAAGGCGGCTGCAGAAGAAGAGAAGTCTTGAGCAGGGCGACAGCTACAAGTTAAGGATTACCTTCTTTTTCACACCAATCGCTTGGTTCTTTTCTTAAGGCGTACGAGACGGCGTTTCATTCTTTTTTGGGGTTTGGCCACGGGATATTTGTGGTGTATAAGTATATTGCATAGCAGAGGCGTGGACACGATGGGCGTCGTTCCCTTTTGGGTTCTCGATGGAAATGCAGATGGGATGTAGGTTGTATAGACGTGCAAGCAACCGAGACATATCAGAGATTCCGCTATTATACGTATCATGTGTTCATGCTTCAGGTGTCGGTGTAAGAACCTAAATTATACGTTTGTATAATTAGTTATGCCAAAGGGAGGTTTAAAATAACACCTTTGGTCGGCGCTTGACCCCGGACGTTTCCTCCGCCGCCGGAGGGTGCCTTGGTGTTCAAGTACCTGACAGCTTGCTGTCTTGCGAATAAACAACGTTACCAAATGATCATCTAGCCACTTGGCTCTAATTGGAAAAAGGCATTGGGGATGCCATATATTGACTGCATCACTACAATTTAATTCGACATCACCCGGTCGCAGTAGGCCGTGCTTCTCGATTGCCGACCTCGAATCCCCGTGTCCCTACATACACATACAACGCCGGCCTCTCCTTCGATACCACCACACCACCACCACCATGGCCGATATGGACCTCCCTCTCCCTCGCCGCTCTGGCCCTGTGCCAGTAGCAATCGATCCAGTCGCCCTCGTCGTCACAGAATGCATCACCGTCACCTCGGCCATGCGCAAGCACGCTCGCTGGGCCCACAGCTCCATCTCCTCTATCCTAGGCTCCTCAGCGCCCTCACCGCGCCTCACACCCACCGACGCCCGCCGTTCAGACCGCAGCAGCTCGACCATCGACGTCTCCGACGACACAGACTCAGCTCTGACCTCGCGATGGGGCCTGCGTGGCCGCAAAGGCCAGAGCATGCAGGACAACCCGCTGATGAGCGCTTTCGCTAAGCTGCGCGTGGACTTGAAGAGTTGCAAGGATATCCACACCTTTGATACGCCTGCGCTGCTGCAGCCTTTCCTCCAGGTCATTCGCAGCAGCAGCACCACCGCGCCGATCACGAGCTTGGCTCTCATTGCTATTACGAAGATGCTCGCGTATGGCGTTGTCAGCCCGGCAAACCCACACTTTGGCTATGGCATGCAGCTGCTCGCGTCGACGGTGACGCACTGCCGGTTCGAGGGCGACAATTCGCCCTCGGACGAGGTGGTGTTCTTGCGAATCCTCAAGCTTATGGAAGACATGATCTGCGGGCCCTCGGGCGAAGTGCTGGGCGACCAGAGCGTGTGTGAGATCGTGGAGTGTGCGCTGAGCATCTGCTGCCATTTGCGCATGAGCGAGGTGCTAAGGCGGAGCGCGGAAATAAGCATGGTCACAATGTGTCAAACGATCTTTGGACGGTTAAAGTTGCTCGAGAATGAATATGGCGAGGAGCCTGGCGCATATGGCGAGTCTGTGCTGCAGGCGGACATGGACAAGGCGAAGATCGATTCGAATCCTAATGGCAAGGTTGGCGTGGACAGTATGGCGCAGCTAAGAGGGGGGAGTTTGGAAGTGCCTTCTACGGAGGGTAATGGGAGTGCTAGGACGAGCATGGATGTCAATGGCAGCCAGTTGGATTTGTCGAAGACTGCTGGAGAGGAAGACAAGGATGTCAAGCCATACGGACTGCCCTCGATCGCAGAGTTGTTCCGCGTATTGGCTGACTTGCTGGACCCGCACGATCGTGCTCGCACAGATACGCTGAGAGTAATGGCTTTACGAATCGTCAATGTCGCGCTGGAGGTGGCTGGCCCAAGCATAGCCAACCATCCCAGTTTGGCGAGCCTGGCGAAGGATACGATGTGCAGGAACCTGTTCCAGCTGGTGCGATCAGAAAACATCGCCATCTTGCACGAATCGCTTCGTGTCGCCGGTACTCTGCTAGCAACCTGCAGAAGTGTGCTCAGGCTCCAGCAGGAGCTATTCCTCTCATACATTGTCGCCTGCCTACATCCCCGAGTACCGATCCCGGAAGAGCCTGGCATCGACCCATCATTGTATCAGGGTGTTCCTCAAGCGCCGGCGCTTGTCAAACCAATTCCAAATCCAGGCACACAGAGCGGCCGGTCAACACCAGTGCCAGTCAAGGATCGCCAAAAATTAGGCATGGAGGGTGGCTCCCGCAAACCTGATGCAAGGGAAGCTATGGTTGAGTCCGTTGGAGCCCTGGTCCGAATACCTAGTTACATGGTCGAACTTTTCGTCAACTACGATTGTGAAATCGATCGCAGTGATCTCTGCATCGATATGGTTGGACTTCTGGCTCGCAATGCTTTCCCCGACTCGGCAACGTGGAGTACGACGAATGTCCCACCTTTGTGTCTGGACAGTTTGCTTGGCTACGTGCAATACGTGGCTGAGCGAATGAACGACGAACCGGTCACTGATGGACTGCCTCGTGTAGAGGATCTACGGGAACAAAGAAGGAGGAAGAAGGTTATTATCAAGGGAGCCTCAAAATTCAACGAAAGCGCAAAGGGCGGTATTGCATACCTCGCCAGCCAAGGCATCATCGAAGACCCGAACGATGCACGAAGCGTAACGAAATTCCTCAGAGGCACGACCAGAATCGACAAGAAGGTTTTGGGCGAGTACATCTCGAAGAAGTCGAACGAGGCTATTCTTGATGCCTTCATGGATCAATTCGATTTCACCGGTCAGCGTGTCGATGAGGCCCTTCGCCAGGTCTTGAACACGTTCCGCCTTCCAGGAGAGTCCGCCCTGATTGAGCGCATCGTTACAGTCTTCAGCGAAAAGTACATTGACATGGCGAAACCGGAAGGCATCACTGACAAAGACGCTATTTTCGTCCTCACGTATGCTATCATCATGCTGAACACCGATCAATATAACCCAAACGTCAAGTCTGCCAATCGAATGAAGCTGCAAGACTTCGCACGCAACCTGCGAGGTGTCAACAGCGGTGGCAACTTTGAGGAGAAGTACCTCGAAGACATCTACGATTCGATCAAAGCACGCGAAATCGTCTTGCCTGAGGAGCACGATAACAAGCACGCTTTCGAGCATGCTTGGAAAGAGCTGTTGATCAAGACTCAGACTGCGGAGAACCTCGCAATCTGCGACACCAACATCTACGATGCGGAGATGTTCGCGGCCACTTGGAAACCTATCGTTGCTACGCTGAATTACGTCTTTGTGTCGGCGACTGAGGATGCTGTTTTCCAGCGTGTGATTGCGGGTTATAACCAGTGTGCACAAATCGCAGCACGTTATGGTATCAGCGAGTGTCTGGATACGATCATCCATTCCCTCAGCAAGATCAGTACTCTGGCAACTGAGTTGCCCAGTGATACCAGCCTCAACACCGAGGTTCAAGCAGGCGGCAAGAGCATCATGGTTTCGAAGTTTGCTGTGGACTTTGGTCGTGATCAGAAAGCTCAGCTTGCGACTGTTGTCTTGTTCAGGATCATCAATGGCAATGAGAAGGCAGTGAGAGAGGGATGGACACAGGTAAGTTGCAATGACAGCATATCTATGGTTTGGCCCGCGTTACTAATGGCTGTATTCACAGATCGTCCGCATTATTATCAACCTCTTTATAAACTCACTGATCCCCACAAGCTTCACCAGCATATCCCGAGATCTCGATCTGCCACCTATACCTTTACAGTCGCCAGCTCAGGTGATCGAGCGTAGTGACAAGGCTGGAGATGTTGGCCTCTTCAGTGCGTTCACTAGCTATGTCAGCAGTGTAATGAACGACGAACCTCCAGAGCCAAACGACCAAGAAATCGACTCCACGCTTATGACAGTCGATTGCATAACGGACTGCAGGTTCGAAGAGATTTTGGGCAATGTCAGCGAGCTGCCTGTCGAGTCGCTCAAGTCATTGACAGTGGCACTGCTAGGCTCTTTGCCCGAGGACGAATCCCCGAGAGTCATCAGCGTCAAACCGGAAGTGCCATCATCACAGCTTGCCAGAGGGTCTACCGCAAAGACAACCGCCGATGCACCGCTCTACGATCCCGCTTTGGTATATGTGCTAGAATTGGCAACCATCCTTGCCTTGCGTGACGAAGAGACGATCTCCACCCTTGGCGCTGACGCGGCGGAGGCTCTGCAAGTCGCTATCCGGGACGCAGACCATTTGCATCCTGTCGCGCTGAGCCGCGCGGTCTTTTACCTTCTGAGCTTGTTGCGCGCAAGCAACGACCATGGCTACATCCGCGCACCTGTCGTCCTGCACGCCATCTCCTCTTTCCGCCCCGAACTGCTGAAGCAGTGCGCTCAGCCTATTCTCAAGGGTATTTACGGGTGTATCAGCGGACCCCCGGAACTGAGAAATGAGCTAGCTTCGAGCCCGGACTTCTGGGCTGTGCTCCATGTCCTGCAGCCACACGCCGAAGCAGCCGATCTGGCGTTCGAGATTGCGGAATCCGTGGCTAGCAGCCAGCTGCCGGCGATCACTGCAGATAACTACGAGCCTGCAATTGCCCTCTTGAATGCGTTTGCAACTGCTGGAAGCGTTGGTGCCAAATTCGAACAACAGCAGCGCGAGCAGCCTGTTCGCAAAGGCCATCAACCACCTCAAGAGAAGAAACTCGCAAAGAAGCCCGAGGCCGTCGCACGTGCTACGAAGGCTATCGGCATCGTAACGCAACTGGCAAGCCGCGTGCCTTCTCTCATCGAGCAATCACATCTTGAAACCCACGAGGCCTGGAAAGCTTACTGGTCGCCCATCTTCCGCTGCCTCGCGACTCAATGCGTAAACCCATGCCGCGAAGTCCGCTACCACGCCTTCACAGCGCTCCAGCGATGCTTGCAAGCCCCCGACCTGGCCTCGCCAGACCACACCGAGTGGACCAAGATCTTCAGCGAAGTCCTCTTCCCGCTCATCAACCAATTGCTCAAACCTGAAGTGCACCAGACCGACCCCAACGGCATGACCGAAACTCGCCTCCAAGCAACGCAATTGCTCTGCAAAGCTTTTTTGCACTACCTCGCCCTGCTCAGCGAATGGGACGGCATGCTCGACCTCTGGACCCGCATTCTGGGCACCATGGACCGCCTCATGAACAGCGGCCAGAGCAACATGCTCGTCGAAGCCGTGCCCGAGACTCTCAAGAACGTGCTCCTCGTCATGGCGAGCGCGGAGCACCTCGTCCCGCCACCTGCTACTGCTGACGCCGAAACTCGCTCGGAGCAGCAGAAGCAATTGTGGACTGAGACGTGGACGCGGACGGAGAAGTTCATGCCGGGCCTCATGCCTGAGCTTTTCCCTGGTGCTGGCAAAGAGCCTGCGCCTGCGCCTGTGCCTCAGGGGGCTGCTGAGCCGTCTAGCAATGAGAAGGAGAAGGCGGAGTCGGTTTCTGAGGATGGCTCGTCTACGCAAGGTACTGAGAAATCCAGTGCAGCTGATGCCGCTGATGCTCAGAAGGCCTGAGGGGGGAGGGGTGAGCGAAGTATGAAGGGTTCTAGTGTCTGTAATATTGTAAGCATAGCGTTGATAGTCGCAAACACGATACAATTGAAAAAAAAAAGGGTTTCCGGAGAATCCCAGAATTCGGGATTTTTCTTGTAATTAACGCGTAACGCGTCTTGCTCTTGTCAAAAGAATTGATGATTTTTTCATTGCTTGCGCTCCACTTTACCCTTGCGAAAGGGTCAATCGACCAAAGAGCGTCGTAAGGAGGCAAGGCATTTCGTCTATGTAGGTAGTAAGTAAGCTAAGAATGGAAGGTTTTGCAAGCTCGCTAGTAGTAAATATCAGGCCGTTCGAAATCCCATGATCATAAAGTGTCATTAATGTGTTTTTCCTCCCCCAAGATCCCGGAATTCCCTATTCTCCAACTCTCCTTTCCTTTTGACATTCACGGGCTCCAAACGCTTCTGTGCTGACGTTTGAATTCCAAGCCTTTCGATTGTTGTTCCTGCCCACCCACGTATTCGATCGTCCGTCCGTCATTCTTTTATTATGATTACAGTGTTCTTTGGTTCTCTCTCCTCTGACATCTACTCCAGGCGTACAAGCGCGCGGTTCGATCATTTCTGCAGCACCTCGTCGATTCCCATCCGCCTGCGCTTCCTCGGCGACCGGAGACGTCTGCTTTCGCTGTCTTCATCGCTCTCGGAACTGCGTTGGGCTCCAGCTACTGCCGTTGAGAGTGGTTCGTGGACTGGTGGCATGCTCGAGGGTCCGAGAGCGGGTGCCAGGCCCGATGATGCTGACATTGGTGGTAATTGAGCTTCGCGTGCTGGGCCTGGGGGTGGTGCGGGCATGGCTGTTGTTGGAATGTACGGCGACGCCATGGTTGACGGGTCGTTCGGTTGACGTCGGGGCTCGAGCGAGGAAGCCAGAATTGGTTGTGAAGGCAGGAAGTGTTGCGGTTGGGGTGGCGGTTGCTGTTGAGGCTGCTGATACATGGATTGATACTGAATTTGTGGCGGTGGGTAGGTGCGGGAAAATGAAGGTGCGCGTCGATGTAGGTAGCGAGGCTGCGGATGAGCCATCTCAATGGGATAGTGGAAAGAGGGTGGTGCTGAGTGCGTGAGACTCTGTCGATGGTGCTCCCGCATTGCCTCTTCGGAAGGCGGTAATGGTGGGCCGAACATGTACGGCGATGAGGCCTGATGCTGTGCTGGTGGTGGCGGCGGCGGTGGTGCAGGCTCGAGTGGACGAAAGCTTGGTAAAGTTATTACCGCGAAGTATGTCGATGCTTTCGCCAATCGCACCCTAGCAGGAAAGGTCTGAGGTCCACCTCTAGATCCAGGTTTCAGCTGTACCCATGTATAAGTATGATCGGAAAAGCCTCTGGTGAAACTTTCCACCTCACTGTCAGCTACTCCCGCAAGCGGATCCTCGCCGCTCGATACAATTGGCGGAAGAAAAGACGGCTCTCTTGCCTCTCTTTCCCCTCTTAGGCGTGATCGAATGGACATAAAGCTTTCTGGGTCAGCGGGAGCCGCAATCTCGTGAAGACGACTACGAGTGAGATCGAGATTGTCAGCCATGATTTGCCGAAACGATTGATTGGCACGCATGATAACGAAGTCCAGGTCCACAAGCGCTGTTGGTATCTCTGCTTCCGTTTGAGGTGTCATGACAAGGTGAGCAGGCGATTGATATGTCAAAGGCGTCTGGAACGGTGCAGGCGGTCTCGGGAGAAAGCTTGGTGTAGGTGGCCCGTAAGTAGACGACTCCTCGCTTGTCATCGACTGGATTGATCGAAACGACTCCGCACGCCGCTGACGTGTAGCAGCTATAGGCCTTGTCGGTGTCATCATCGGTGCTGTTGTGGTGGTTGAAGCATTCGTGGCTGGCAAGGATCGTTCACCACTGAATTGAGATTCGTCGCGAAGTCGTGGTCGACCACGCTTCTTGTGAGCAACATCATAGCATGTGTCCTGTATTTGATTAGCTGAGAACCTTGACTGCAACTAAGACGCAAGATACTCACTTGTTTTCCGGAGGCAGTACAACGTGCACACGGCCGTTGTACGTCGCAGCTTAGATGGGCACGTTTGCAATTGACACACGCTGATGCCACATGAGTTTTAGCTTTCCGAGCGTCATGCGAAGTCGTGCGTTGATGTGCTGTCGGAGGCGGTGCATACTGTGATGTGGCGTACGGACCCGGGCCAGACCCGAACGTGGTATTCCCAAGGCCTGTAGCGAATGATGGTGGAGGGTGGTACGTAGGAGCCTCAGGCTTAGTAATTCCGAAAGCTGCAGTTGACGATGTGGTCTGCTGTAAGGATTGTGTGGGTGTGGAAGAAGTAAGCGGTGGATGCGTTGATGTAGGCAAAAACTGCTCGCTGCGGGTAGAAGGTAAAGTCAAGTCTGATGGTCGCCGTGTTGGGGACGGCGGGCTTGACATCGGCGGTGAGGGATATCCTGATATCGATCCCTGGGTGATGTCCCACAGATGTGCGGATTTTCGTCTCAGAGTGGCGTGTCGAAGGGAATCGGTATCGTAGGAGGATGGGTGCTGGTGGTGAGCAAGCGTGAGTAACGAAGACCCGTCAATCATTGCTTCGCGTTGGTGAGTCCGGGTGGCACTTTCACGGCTTACGGTGGGTCAGCGTGGACCGAGTGCGCTGCCAACGCTCCAGATTGTGAATAAGAGGTAGGTGTCGACGTCAGTTACTGCGTCCAATGTGCCAGGAAAGACGATGGGAAATTTGAAGCGGTTGGATGTGATTTTCGCTGAGGTTTTCTGAAGGGATGCCGGGCTGTGCTGGTCGCCTCATTCAAGTGTTGATGAGTCCGGGCATATCGTGAACGCTCTGTGGTCACTAAGGCGTTCGTCACAATCCGCCACTATTCCAGCAGTCTGTGTCCAGGTAGCGAATGACTGTCAGGTCTGTGTAAGGGACGGCGAGACGAAAATTGCCCTGGGGAGGTGGAAGGCTAGTGTTCAGCAAAGAGGTGGTTGCAGAGTACGAATCCCGAAACACCTCGCGGCTCCGGAATTCTCACCTTACATGTCGCCCCAAGCCCGCGGTCAAGCAGAGGTCTCTTCCCTGAATACACTGTACGCAGCGGTCCGCAGGATCTACGAACCTTCATTATTCCCCATAGCGATCTCAGTCATTTACTGCCCATCACTTTGCACGGTTCACCAGTCGTCTCCTACTCAGCATCCCGACTACAGATGAATCTTGACGACTCCGGTCACGATTGCGGGATCCAGGGCGGTGCGCATAAGGCACACCGACGCTAGCTTGGGGCAGACAAGCTTAGACCCCCACTTCCTCTAAACAACGACAAAGAGATCACAGAAGATCAACCGTATTCATGCATGTCAGTCGGGAACGCGTATTAGTGCTTGCCTTGCTGGTGGCAGACGCCTGCAGGAGCGCCTCAACCGTCATACCGATGGTAGGCAAACGCAGCCCCTGCCAAATGATCGGCTTTGTTCCTGCTTACAATGGGAAAAGCTTGACGAGTTAGTGCTTGCATGGCTGAGCCGGCTACTGATAGGATCATGCATGGCAGAATGCGCAATCCGATGTCTCTGCCAAGGCCACCACAGATTGGTTCCAGCGGGTCGAATGATGAGAAACCGAGAGTCAGTCCGTCAACACGGTCGAACGAGCCAGTGCAGCAGGTTCTTAGTCATTCCAGCCGCACTGCATGCGTTACCCGTGTCGTTAATACCAAGAAAACCCACGGACGGGGAGATCAAGCGCCGACCACCGATCATTATGGCTTCGACGGGCCAAAGTGAACACCCCGGCATCCTTGAAGGCATCCCCAGGCGGCCCCGCTATGGAGGGGTCGGCGGACGAGGCTAAAGGTCGACTCGATGGCGCCGGTCAAGGAGCTGTTACCAGCCGTTCACGGGACGACAGAGGCCTGACGCCTGCGGGTCCGTAGCCGCCTTGTTAGCACATATGTGTGCCGACAGGCGCGGCTGGTGAGTGCTGAATGATGGTTCATCATGGGCTCCGGCGCTGAAGAGTAGATTCCTCTCCAGGATAGCACCATAGGGCAGTCTGTGAGAGCCAATCCAAGCGGCCACTTAGGGCGAAGGATCCAAGGTGGCTTCAGGCGTAGCGAGGCCAATTTAGTTGTATCGCCAGGTCGCCCATCTAAGACCAGATGCGGCGGAGAAGGCTGCGTTGCAGCCGCCCATGTGTAGGATCGTCCGACGAGACTACGGAGATGGTGGCGATGGGTATGCAGGTGAAGGAGGAGCCGGAATCCGGACTTTCACAGCGGTTCTCCGCCGCAGATGCGGTGGAGTCGCCGTTGGGTATCGTCTGTGCGCCAGTGGTGATGATACATAGGTATGCTCCTCATCGCCGAGCCTTTGGACGATGCGCAGATGTGGCAGGTAACGGTCGCGCGCCAGATGGTGCTGAGCACGTTGCAGAGGAGTTGCTGTGAGGTGCGCAAGAGTGAGGTGCACGAGGGATCTGCGGCTCGGAAAGCCTAAAAGTGGAAGCCTTTACTCGATCTGGCCTAGCTTTCCTTTAGTCTCGCCTCCCCCAAAACATAACAACAAATAACATGCTGTAGCCTCGTGCTCTTGGGGGTCGAAACCAGAAAAACACCCTCCATTCCATGTTACCACTACTGCATCTGATCCCAAACCCATGGGACAACGCCACACGAATCATGCGTGCGCATGGCATAGTACCGAATAGATCAGGTCATTCGCTGACGTACGATCTGTCTCATCTCATCTCACACCCACACCTACGCGCACGCTCATTCGCGTCTACGCATGATGCATGCATGCTAAGATCTATGGACATGACATTCTCACGACCCAGGATGTCGAACCCATATCTTTACGCAGGATCAACAATGCAGGTGACAGTTGGACATGCACTAATCGTGGTTGTTGTTCGTCAAGTCCCATGAGTAACCGTGCGTGCATGCGGTATCCGCTAAGGGCACGTATTCGCATTGATACCTTATCCACACGCAAGTCTCAACCACGTTCACGATTGATGAGACTGATCATTGAATGCTGTCGATGCTTTCCAATCGCAGTCGCCGCAAAGATCGATCTGGAGTAAGAATCGTGTCCGGAGTTTTACGCGCGAGTACCATGGTTGCTCCTTAAACGCTACTGATGATGACTCGGTTCAACTTTCCTCTGTTCAATAACGGCGAAAAACGGATACCGAGAATTTCCTTTCTTCAATAAAGGCGAGAAAGAACTGGAGACCGAGAACGTCCTCTCTACAACAACAACGGTGAGAAAGTACTGGAGACCGAGAAAGCCCGGTAACACTCCATCTTGATAGTGGAAGATCGATCAGTCAACATTCCCTTCGGCCTACCTGTTCAGGTGTTGCTTTGATCACATGATACTGTCATCGCTCGAGATTGATGCTCGCTAGCCAACTCCTAATCAATGGCAGAGTAAGGTGGTAGAGTGATTGCACCTCCTCAAAATATATATACTGACCTCTGATGGTACCTCATCACCTAGAATGCCAATACCATCAACCACAGACACATAGAATCTATGCTGACCGTTGAGAGCACTTGAACCTCGCGAATCTGCACATAAACTCATGCGCAAGAACTGTAAGAAGCATCCTCTATCGTGAGCGTCTACCGAAAACCCGATCTACGCCTTAACCATCTCCTCCACCCACCCAGGCACAATCGGCTTCTTCCCCCATTCAACCCTCCACCTATCCTCCCACCCCTCAGCCTCCGCAGGCAACCCAAACACAGCAGTCAAAAACCACGTCGTCGACCCAGCCTTCAAGTCCGCATACAGCGTCGGCAACAGCGTCCTCGCCTCAATCAAATTGCTATTCGCATCCGCAGCACAAACACCTCCTCTCCGCTCAATCTTAGCACCACCTTCCGCCAAATGTCCCAACTCAAACACAGCCGAAGCGCCAGCACGCGAAGCAACGCAGGCGCCAGTTTCACACTCGGCCGTACCTTCGTTTGGCGACGCATCAGTAAACCCAGTGAGCATCCGTCCATTATCCCTCCTCGTGCCCAAAATCGCAAACCCGCCCTCAGCGCTCTGCAAATCCCGCCCCGTCGTGATCTTGTGCACGCGTAAATGCCAATTAGGCGCCTCGTCAGTCGGCGGCAAGAGCCACGAAGTCACTTCGACGTCGGCCCAAGGGTGCATGACGGAGTACAGAACCGGTAGTCCGTCTTTGGTGAGGATTTCAGCGTCCTCGACTTCGCGGCGCATTTTCCAGATTTCGCCGCCGTCGTCGCTGAGCGCTAGGGCGCTTTCGGGCACGAATTGCTCGAGGGTGTAGCCGCCTGTGGGGACGGAGTAGCCGAAGGAAGCACTGTAGGCGAAGTGGCCGTATTTGGCTTGGGTTGCTGGGGGATGGTGTTAGTGAAGTTCCGAGGTGGCGAGGAGAAGGAAGGGATATATTGAGGGACTGACCTTTGAGCGGATAGTGACACTTCTGACCTGAAGAGAGCATGAACGTGTGTCCTCCCTTGTGCACCATGATGTGCAGGGGGTGCTTCAGGGCTTTGACTAGAGGGAGAGGGCTTTCGGTTTGCGTGAACGGGTGTGCCTCTTCCTCACTGCTCCAGAACGGATGAGAGTCAGGCTGTGCGAGCGCGGCAAAAGCAAGCATGCACCAGTACGGCGAGCCGGGCGAGTTGTACGGCTCCGCGAGGTAGTAGTTCGGGTACGTGTATCCGATGTTGAGCATACCGTTCGGCTGGAAAATGTGATGATGCTGGCTCCACCACCGCAGGTTGCGGAGGAGCAGACCTTTAGCCATGCCCCAAGTCAACGGAGCAGGAGGTTCGACGTCTGCGAATGCCAGAGCGCTCCAGAACCCAATTGTAGCAAAGCGGTAGGTCATGCTGCGGCCGAAAGGGATCGAGTGGCCGCTCGGGTCTTGGTAGTGCACGAAATCCAGAGCGAATGCCTTTGCACGGTGCCGATACTCCTCTGCTCGTTCGGGGTCCGTATCGTTGGCCAGCTTCGCATACAGCAGCTGCAAGTACTGAATCGCAAAAGAGCCACTGTAATAGTCCATTTGCGTATATCCAGCAGGCCCATCGTTCGACCACCCATCTCCGCGGTAGAAAGTATCCAAGTGGTCCATGTCAGCAAAAATGCGGTCTTGCGAATACTTCGCGCCATTGGCTTTCAAGCCCAAATTCGCAAAAACCCGGAACCACAACCAGTTCGTATTCGGCATTTCCTTGTCGTTCATGGAACCAATCCAGGCAGCCACATTGCCTTTCTCGCGGTCGCTAAGAGGATCCCAGAAATCCTTGCCCGCTACAGCGAGCGTGAAACCAATCGGACACGACTCGACCATCCGCTGGTCGAGGTCTTCCATATTGCCCCAGAACTCTGGTCCTTCGGGATCTGTGCCAGAGACTAGAGCCTTGACGAATAAATGCGTTTTGGCATATTTCGAGTCGCCGGCCAGAAGAGCCGCCAGGCCCCAGAGGGGGCGAGCATAGCCTTCGATTTGAGCTGCTGTCTCGTCGACTATCCCATAAAGTCAGCAACTACCTTCTCAAACACTCTACCTGCGATTTCGCCATAGCCAGCGAGAGAGCGTCAAAACTCACATCTCGTCCCCGTCCCACCAACTCTGACCATCGCACACTCCGGCGAAAAGCCAGCTTCCAGCGGATCGAGAAACGAGGCACACGCGTCGACTACATCCTGTCTGGTCTTAAGCGGATTCTTAGAGAAAGGGTGAGCAGGGAAAGGCTGGTTTGCCTCTGCGACATTGACGGGAGGAGACATCGCGTTTAGTTGTAGGTGAGCATGTACAGTACAGAAAGAAGCAACGACAGTAAGCACGAAGGACAAAAGTGTCCACAGCAACGTAGACCTACCAGTATGTAGGCGCGAAACTATAGCTATCGCCTAAGGTCTTGGGAGCCGTAACGTAGCGTTACCTCGCATCGGGGAACAAGACAAGCAGACGAGGTTGGGTCTGTCGGCTATTGATGTTGAGCGGGCAAAAGGTGGAGTTTGGGCAAGCGGGTAAATTGACCTTGCTCATTCACGGAACAATTCCTCACCGAGCAGACGCCGTACCAGGAACATACACCTCACTTGACATCGGCAAATCGTGAGACCTTTGGACTGTTCACGGTGTTAGTATAGAAACGAGCTTCCACGTCTTTTGTTGGGTGAGATGTGAGATGTGACATTGAGATTCGAGGAGAACGATATCGACGATACACCAAAAGCTTCTTCGAGATTCATGCACCCCGAAACCATTCACATCCTGATCGAACATAGACTGTATCATCATCAACTCAGTATGACTGACCGAACCACATATCTTCTTCCATCATGTAACGGACCAATATGAATGCGCTCTGCATAAAGTGAAAATATACATACAAAGCTTGCAAAGCCAGAAGGAAAGGAGATGCAAAAGTAAAGGGCAAAGGAACTCGCTGTGAAATGCCAACACCCCTTTTTTGTAAACCTTCCAAAAAAGCACAACGCTCGCTTTCGTGTAACAAAAAAGTTCCCTTTTGACCCCTTTCGTTTCCACTTCATGTCCGCTTCGTGTCGTCCAGCTGAACGCCAATATCATACATTCGGTTCGAGCGATTTCGAAGCTCATCGTTTACCTGGGCCGATTGAGCCCATGGTGTTGACTGAGCATCGTAAAGATCTCTTTCATGCCACGTGCTTGCCTTCTTCAAGACATTTAAGCAGCCTGGGCACCACCACGGCCCCTGGAGGCACCACCGGCACCGCCACGGCCGCCCCTCTGGCCGCCAAAGCCACCGCGACCACGGTCGCCACCGAAGTTGCCACGTCCGCCGCGCTGGCCCTGCTGGAAGTTACCGCGCTGCTGGCCGTTGAACTGCTGCTGCTGCTGAGTGCCGGGGCGAGTGGTGCGGCGCTCCTCGATCCAGAACTTCTCGTCGCCGATCTGGAAGGGGCTCGCGGCGAGGGCGTTCTTGTAGCCCTCGGGGGTCTTGAAGTCGACAAATGCGCAGCTCTGCGAATGAGGTCAGTAAAAGATCGTCAAGACATAATAACAGATTCGTCATACCTTTGCGCGGTAGATGTCGAAGTAGTTGATCTCGCCGAACTGAGCAAGCTTCTCCTTCATCTCTGGGCCCTTGATGTTCTCCTGGACGTTCTTGATGTAGCCACGGGGGTGGCTGGGCTCCTGCTGCTGTTGCTGCTGGCCGTTGACCTGGCGCGACTGCTGCCTGTTGTGGCTGCCACTAACAGCGGTCCACTCGTCGCCAGAAGCGGCGGCAGGGGATGCTTCACGCTGGGCAGCGGGCGCAGATGTAGCGGTGGCGGAGGACTGAGTAGGGGTGGCGGTGGGTGCTGACTTGGCAGCAGATGCGGGCTTAGCGGACTGAGCGGGAGCGGCAGCAGGAGCAGCGGAGGGAGCAGCGGGCATGGCGACCTTGTGGGCAGAGGCAGCGAGGCTGGCCCAAGTCTTGGGGACTGCAGGCTTCGCAGGCGCGGCGGGTGCAGCAGGCTTAGCAGCCTTCGGGGGCTCCTCAGTGACGGGTGTGGGCTCGGGGTCGCGGGGCTTCTCCTGCTCAGGCTCAGGTGCCTCCCCAGCAGCGGGCTGCTCGACAGCAGCCTCCTCCTTGGGCTCCTCGGCACCGTTCACAGCGGGAGCAGGCTCCTCGACCTTGGTCTCCTCCTTGGGCTCCTCCTGGAGGACCTTCTCCTCGATCTCCTTGTCCACGACCTGCGCATCCTGCTCAACAGCAGCCTTGTCCTCAGAGCTGGTGAGAGTTTTGGGCTCAGACTCCTCAACAGTGGGTGCGGGCTCCTGAACACCGCTAGCCTCGGCGGCCGACTCTTGCTGGACCTCCTCGACCTCCTCAGCCTTGGTAGGCTCAACTGCAGCAGTCTCCTCCTCTTCCTCGATCATGTAGCGGAAAATGTCGTTCAGCACAAAGTAACCGTTAGTTTGCGTGGCGAGAACGAAAGTCTGAGTGAACTTCCTGTGGGGCTGCGACTTGTTGGAGATCTCGCCGATGACTTGGATGACGATGTTGATGTCGGAGGCCTGAGAGTCGACGTTGGTGATGCGGACCTTGCAGTCCTGGAACTCGAGCTCCTTTATCCTGTCGTTGATGGCCTGGGAGGCGTCAGTCTTTTGGCGCTGTTGTTGTGCGATCTCATGTGACTTACCCTCTGGCCAACGCAGACCTGCACCTTGTCGGTCTCGTTTCCTGAAACGAATTGGGAGCGCTTGTTGTAGTAGAGCTAAATGCCTGTAATCAGCTCCCGTCCCAATGTACATATCCAACCTTTTGCGGACTTACGTAGAGCTTCTCGGGTGTGCGGCTAAGGGTGGTGTAGTATTGCTCGACAAAGTACCATCCCACCTCGTCCTTGGGGATCTCAGGCTGAGCGTTTGAGGAAGGAGCTGGGCCGTTGGAGGCAGAGGGAGCTTGGTTGTAGTTTTGCGATGCGTAGGCGTTGTTGGCTTGCTGCTGGTCGAAACCGTGCTGAGGCGCATAGTTGCCGTTGGGCATGGATGAGACTTCGGAGGCCATTTTGATGTAGGTAGGTGAGTGGTCGGAGGGTGAGGTTGAGGGTGGTTTTTTGGTGCGAAGGAGATGGACTCGAGATCGATGTATGTGCAGGCTATGGTAAATGTTAGGCTGCGCACGTGAATGTTTTGAGATGACAGCAATTGATTAATCCTACCAGTGGGTGAAGGTTTGTGTTGGCG
>Ga0068629_1000109_pt1 | contig 17807 bp, 19 predicted proteins | sample InSIn3gowninarea_FD_77432 | JGI IMG/M metagenome (GOLD analysis project Ga0068629, IMG submission 77432) | Clean room microbial communities from NASA Spacecraft Assembly Facility at Jet Propulsion Laboratory, Pasadena, California, USA -... ...
AGGGTGTCATTGCCCGATTCTGCAACATTGCATTCCATAAGCCCATCACCTTCAAGCACAAATCTTTGGGGAATGCAAAGAAGTACAGAAATGTACGAGATAAAGGGAAGATAGCAAAGATAGACGTTCTCCTGACCAAGAACAAAGCCCCCTTCAAGTAGAGAAGGCACCCCAATGGCTTAGAACTAGAAGAGAGACCTAAAGGGGTCCCGTTGAGGGTCAGATCGTCCCCTCTTGCCAACCATACGTCTCCTTCTCAAGCCAAGGAATCCTTGCCTCCCCTTGGGAAAAGGCAAGGGATTGACGAGCAATATACTCTAAAAGGGTCCAGTAATTGCAATGTGGTTGATGTTGCCAAGGTGAGCCTGCAAGTGGCTAATCTCAGGAGTGTTGGCTACCATGACGGCCCCTTGGAGGTATTGCAGGAGGCTTGTGCCAGTGATTCCCCTGTCTGAACCACTTGTTCTCCTGGTGGATGCAGAGAGAAAGTTCCCCCATTGCAACCAAGTTCCAATTCTTCCAAAAACTCCACTTCTTCCTCCGATGAAGAAAGTGATGAAGAACTTGGCCGTATTGAAGAGGGATCCGAAGAAGAAACAAAGAGCTAGAGTAGTGAAGGAGAAAGTCGGGGCAAAGGAGAAGAAGGAGAAGATGATGCAGATGATGTTGATGATGATGAGTACCCCGATCAACAGAATGTAGTTGTAGATGCGTGCGCACCTAATGATACTAAGATTGAGACTTCCAAATAATGAAGATGATTTGTACCTAGATGTAGAGGCTTGTGATGATGAGGTCTGCATCGTTGGAGTGACATGCAATAAGGAAGTAGGTGCTTCCAAGTCCTCTCTTCCAAAACGTAGGAGAAGATCACCCCCATCTTCCAAGAAGGGCTCCATGAAGAGATCCAACCGTGAGAGGTCTCCCGAGCCACGCAAAAAAGTGACATCTTTAGGAGGCGGTGGCAAAGATGAGGAAGATGAAGGTGAAACTGAAGAGCAGAAGAAGAAGAGGAAGTAGGACGAGCACCAAGGCTAGAAAGTTGCCCTCGTTCAGACCACTCCAACGAAAGAAGTCAAGAAGTTAAGTAGAGGTAGAGTGTTGGTGCAAAGATTCCCTCCTAAACCAGCAACTGAACAACTAGATCTTGACTTGGACGCCTGCCTTAGAGCATTGAGCATGAGCACAGCTCATGATGAGGAAATTGATCAGGACTTATGGTTCAAGGACGAAGAAGAGGAGCTCTCCGATGGTGAGAAGATGAGGAGGGTAGACACCTTCGTGACTACCTCAAGGAAGGAGACCTCCATTAGTCATTGTTATTCCAAGGAGAAGTGTCCGATAGGACCTGAGGACTGCATGATCAAAACATTCAAGATGCCCGTAAAATTGGGTCTAACGGCCAGAAAACATATTGTCAACCAGAATGTTGTTGTCATGGAACAAGAAGGTTACAAGGCCAAGAAGGAGGTCAGGAGACTAAAGAAGAAACTCACAACTTGCAGGAAAATCATCAAAGAGTTCCAAACTGTGAGCACCACTCTCGTGGAGTTGAAGAAACGGGGCCTCATTCCATGAAGGGTGGGAGTTAATGAAAGACCTTTTGAATAAGGAGATGATTGAGACCATTGAGAAGCTAGCTTCTCACGTTTACAAACTCATCGAGGAAGGCATTGAAATTAGGGAGTTGAAGTCCCAAATGTCTTCCCTCCTCAAGAAGCTAGACAATTATCTCCCTACCATCACCTAATTGGAGCAAACATTCGCTAGCAGACCCAAGAAATTAGTCTATTGCCATGAATTCATGTATCAGCATGACTGGTTGAAGCATGCACTTGAAAAGTGCAATGGAATATTAAAGGTGAGGATTCCCTTGAGAAAAGAAGTGGAGGAGCAAATGAGCCAGTATATTTACCCACTGAAATTCCAAGGGGATGATAACAGCGTGCGAAGAAAGGAAGAAGTCTTCGCAAAGGCACAAAATTTAATTCAGGAGCATCTTGAGGTTGAAGATCTCAATCTACTGAAGGCAGGCCAATCCATACATCACGAGAGGCAAATGGTCCTCTGGAAGTCTCAAATGCAAGCTACATCTAAGCAGATTGGAGACCACCTTAGGCAGAACGGCAGCACTATGTGTATGATTACCAAGGGAGTATGGAAGACCATAGCGTTCTTGGAGGAGACCATAGAGTCGTACGGTCTCACCAACGAAGAATGGAACTCCGCTAGTGTTGGATCAAATCTGGCCTAGATTTGATCCACTCGTAGATTCTCTGCGAAAATCTTTCTATGTTAAATGCATTTATTTTGGTTGTTGTTGTATCAAACTTGATTTATTAGATTTGATTGGTGTAGAGATGAGGTTTTACTCCAACCAGATCATATTTGTTAGACTCACTAATGAATCTGACTGATGCAGGGATGAGATTTTGGTCCCGCCGATTCAAATAATAGATACACATATATGATTTTATTTGCATAGATTAGACATTTTTAGACGGTGGCATTTATGTTTTGTCAGTGTTTTAAATGCCACTTGCATAGAAACATGTGTCGACATCGGATTTTGTATTGATGTGTGCCACATGACACACCATATCAAATTTGATGCCTTTAGGGCAACGCTTCTTCTAGCCTATTTATACTTCATTTGGGCCATGTAGAAGGGGATTTTTGTGCACTTCACAATTCCAATGCATTTCATTATTTGGAAGGATTTTGTGTATTTCACAATTTTGTACATCTCATATTGCACTTTTGCATACTAAATACAAAGGATACTACATATCAGCATTTACAATTGTGAAGACTGAAATTGTTCATGCTTTATTATTGAATATATCATATGTAGTTGATTTCTTTCTGAAATGGTGTTTTCAGTCAAGCTATGAAATCTGTCATTTGTGGGATCATGTATCTTATCTCGTTAAATATCTCTTATTGGTTTGAATAGTTTTTACTGCTTAAATACATTCCCTTTGAAAACTTGAGTTTTAAGGGAAGCAAGTTGAATATCTTTTGAAGTGGTTTGAATTGTTCATTGTATGATTTGCACGCAAGTGAATGTATTCTAGGGCATATAGCTTATCTCTATGTCATTCAGTTAGAACTTATGTATTCACATGGTCATTTCCCTTCATCTCATTCCCATTGAGTCTCCCACTTGGGCAGTTTTTCTTTCCTACCCCCTTTGGGAGGTCGGGAGGACTCCAACACCTTGAGTGAAAAGGCGTGACCCCTTTCCGCTATGGGGACTAGTTACCCCAAAGGTTCTTTTAGGAAAGCTTCTCGACTCATCGGAACAACCCAACTTTGGCTGAGATGTTTAAAGTTGTTGCCGATGCTGACCCAACATGGACCAAAGGACTTTGAGTTTGCTAGATGTGATATAACAATATTGTTTCCAAAAGAAAAGGGAAAAAAATGGGGTGCAAAAGTTGCAGAGAAAAGTGTAAAATAAAGAAAAGTGCTCAAAAGGGAAAATGGTGGAAAGACACTGCAGTTAAGATCACCGTGAGCTTGTAGACTTATGGACTCAACTCTTGTTCATTCAAAGTCACCTTGATGGGACTCGGATCAGGTTCCTAGCACCCTTTTTCCGGCCTACTAGCCAACCACACAAATGGTCTAGTACACGGAGCGAGAGGCAGTGGGCAATAGGTTCAGGGATACAAGGTAGGGCAAGCGAACCTAGGTGAGGTTCCTAAGGTGAATGACATCACCAAGGTATCCGAATGAAAATCAAGTCTAGGATGCAAAGAGTAAAAAATATCGCTGCTCAATCATCAAAACATTTACTTCGAAGAATATACAATTATCTCTTGTTCGACTCGAATGAGTCTTACAAGATGCACCAAGCAAGAAATATTGATAACCACAAAGATAGAATGAGATCAAAAGCACTTTCAATTACTCATTCAAATTTCACAATTGCACATAAGAAATAAAGCATCCACGGTACTTAATCGCACACAAATGAAACACTTAGAGAATTTTATGCCCAAAACGCACAAGTTCTTTATTTGCTCCAAAGTGTCAATCCCCCCTTTCAAATGAAGCAAAATGGGGTATAAATAGGTTTGGTTGGCAACCCCAATGTTGCCCTAACCCTAATTATTGTTTACGATAAAGTAAATGAGGTCCAATAATATCTCGCCACATGGCATTACAAGATCCATTCCAGACTTGTGGGAGCAAATCCTCATCCTTCACAAGTTTGGGGAATAAAATGTTAAATACAACATTAAATAATGTAACTGAATTGAAACAACAAATCAAACAGTGACACTTGTCACAAAGCCAATGCATGTGCCAACTAGGTTGTTGGTGGGCCCATCGAAGTGGTAACTTGTGTCTCTCTTCTTTGAAGCACTCTCCCAAATCGAACAAGTCAAAATTCGATTCTCAAATCTGCAATTCTTCTTCAATTCTGGCACAGAAAATGGAGAGCAAATGATCCTGTTTTGAGAAAATGAGGCCTCCAAGCTCATATTTATAGCCAAAATTAGGGCAACAACAAACCATAGTCGGTCAGCTTTAAGAGAACAACACATGTGTGCCGTTTGCATTTGATGTTTCTAGCTGACCAAAATCTGGCGCATGGAGTCTGGGGGTCCTTCCAAGCTGGTGCATGCTTAGAAAAGACATAATTATGTCTTTTTGAGACATGCGCTGGATCTAGGGAGGCATGCTTGAAGTTTGGCAATTTTATACTTGCCCTTGTTCATCCACTTAGCCAATCAGTGTTTTTCATGAGGCTCAATCTTGCTCTCTTTTCTCCGTCCTAGAAGCTCCAACTTGTCAATGCTGCCCAACGTTACCATCATGGATCCATCTTGAGCATGGTGCACATTTCAAAAAGACACAATTATGTCTTTCTAAACAGTACGCTCAACCTGTGCCTACCTTTAAGCTTGGCGCATGATTTCAAAAGTCATAATTATGACTTTTTGAAACATGCGCCAATTTGCCAGAGTGAGGATGAGCAGTGTCTTAGTCTTTCTGTGCAACTAGACTTAACATTTTGACATTTTTTCTGGATCCTGGTGTCTCCTTAGGCTTGGCGCATGCTTTCAAAAGTCATAATTGTCATGCATAAATCGAAAACTAGGCTCAAGTCTTCCATGGCTTGGAAAATTTTTTGCAATCGATCTATCCTTTTGGCCTCCTAGGCTTGGCGCATACTTCCAAAAGTCATAATTATGACTTTTTAAGGAATGCACCAGCCTTCTGGGTGGGCATACTTCAACAAGTTCAGCTCTTGGTCATGCCTGATCGCCTCCACAATCTGGCGCATGATTTCAAAAGTCATAATTGACTTTTTGAAACATGCGCCAGCTTTGCAAAGATGCCAAACTAACGTAGCAACATCACTGCTCCATTCTAGGCTGCCCCAAGGCCAAGCGCATGATTTCAAAAGTCATAATTATGACTTTTTGAAACATGCACCAGCCTTAGGAGTGGCCCAGTTTGCCTTGACTTGACTCGGACTGACTCGGGTTCCCCTGATTCACCTAGACTCAACTTCGGCATTTTCCATACTTAGCCAATTTTTGACAATTTTCTAATTTGTTCCTCATGACTACAACTGGATGAGCTTAACACATAGGCGAGAGGTGAATGGGGTTATCCCAAGACAATGAAAGTTTAAGTGACACAAAGCTAAGACGCGTATGTACATGGACCTTGTTAGCAAAGGGTCCCCAAAATCGCTCGATTTTGGGGTAGGTTGTGTTAGGGCACAACACATAGACCCTATAGCTTCCTACTCTCGTCTGTAGCTTAAGCATTGCTATTTGTTGCCCAGCTTGATACGTGAATACATATTTCTTAAAGAATCCATAGATGACCTACCAAGACACTACATCACTGGTGATGATTCCTCATGCTCATTTTTGTATTCCTATGCACTTATCCCTACATTTGTGTTCTTTCTTTGCTCTCGTTCACATTTGTAGTCTTTCCTCTTATGCGGAAAGAATCACGGCGTGAATTTCTTTTGTAATACGATTGAACAGCATGCATCTCTATCCACTGTGCCCGAGTCCAAATTCCATGTGAGTGCTTGGGGTAATCAGTCCTTTTAGGCGGAAACAAGTAACGTTGTTTCCTCCATGTCTTGTGCATGTTTTGGGCGAGGAAAGAAAAACATACCAACAGTTACAATAAAAGAAAGATGCCCCTCTCTTTAATAGATTCAAGCCTGTTAATCTATCCAATATGGCCTACAAAATTATATCAATAGTCATGGCCAATAGGTTCAGAAAAATACTACCTTAGATTACCTTTGAAAAGCAACAGGCTTTGCAAAAAAAGGAAATTCTTGATGGAATCTTGGTCACTCATGAAGATCTACACTCCTCAATAATAAAAAGCTCCATGTTTTGACATGAACAAGGCCTTTGATGGAGAGGGAGAGGAGTTTCCTTTTGATGAATTAAAAAGATTTGGAACAAGGCCTTTGATAGAGAGAGAGAAGTTTCTTTTTGATGAATTAAAAAGATTTGGAATTTGCAGCAGATGGATAAAGGACCATATCTCCATTATCTTACTCTATTTTTGTTTATGGTATTCCTTCATTTATTTTTCAAGCAAAAAATGGTCTAAGACATAGAGACGCTCTTTCTCCAAATCTCTTCAGAACCCTAGCTAAAGCCCTTGGGATGCTTCTACGAATAGTAAAAAATACAATGCTAATTTCAGGAATCAGTCTCTACTCTCAAACAAAAAATGTTTTGCACCAACAATTTGCAAATGACACATTTCTCATAACAAAAACAATAGTTGCAAATGTAAGATACATAAACCATATCTTTATTGGCAGCTAGGTGATGGAAAGAATGCGTTCTTTTGGGAAGACTCATGGAACCAATCCCACCAATTATTCAGAAATTCCCAGAGATGGAGACTTGGAAAGTAGAGCTCCAGGAAGCAGGGTAGTTGAAAGCCTCACACTGTATGAAATCATGAAATCCACAAGAGCCTGAATTATTACAATGGAAACACCCCAGTGAATGGCCAGCAGAGAGAACAGAGGAGCGCATAGATAAATTGTGGAGATGACATATCCCAAGCACCATTTCCATGGTCATTTGTACGGTAGAAGACAGGCTGGCCAAAAATCAACATATTCATATGGCTGATCAATCATGGAAAGTGCTCGACATTTGAAAATTTGAAAAAAACTGGCTTCCATTGACCTTCCAAATGTTTTCTATATGGGCAAGCCGAGGAGACTCTGAACCACCTCTTTTCTGGTTGCCCTTTTGCTAGAGATATATGGAGAAAGAGGTGGAGGCAGATGAAGTGGTGGAGGCTAAAATTTGGAAACAAAGCAGTTTCAAAACAAAAACCATGAAAAGGGCATGGAAGCTGGGACCTACTTTTATATGCTGGTAGTATGGCTCAAATGGAATGCCCGCATATTTAGATTTGTCCATGAAGAAGGAAGCAAGTATGGGAGAGGATAATTAGCAAGGTAATTGAAATATTGACTATAAAACAGCAAGAGGAACAGAACATAGACAAGGAGGAAGAAACCATCCTTAGAAGCTTGGGAATAAAAATAAAAGAAAAAACACTAAGTGAAGGAGATGGGTGACATAAACCACCAAGTGACATAGTTTTTGCCAGTACAGGTCAGTGTTGGGGGTTTTTTTTTCCTACCCTACTGGTAGGCAAATTGGCTAAGCAGGGCTCTTGAAAGACACCAACACTTAGGTGATAGGGCGTTAACCCTACCAGCTATGAGGACTGGTTACCTCCATGGTCTCTGGAATGGGGTTTGCAAAGAATGAACCAGGAGAACGGTTAAGATGTTTCAAGCTGTTACCAACTCAAACAGAATTTGTAACTCAAGGACTCGAAGGGTTCTTGCCTCTAGAAAGGATTGTTTCTCAAGTAGGACAGGAAACGGGTGCGAAAATCGCTGAAAGAAAATAAAAAAATAAAGAAAAGTGGTTGGTCAAACGGTAATACTTGAGTGGGGCTCAAGTGAGGATGATTTCATCGACAAGTATTAGGATGGAATCTACTTCCCTTAGGGCTTTTTGAGAGTTCCACGCACTCCAAATCCACAACACTAGTCAGCGACACAAGTGAGCTAGTGTGAGGAGCGTGAAGGGACAAGCAAGGAGAAAAGGGGTGGGTCACTTGGTATATCTTCAACTCAGGAGTGTAGTTCTCAAGCTAAGCGACATAAAGGGTTGCATACCAAACAATACAAGTTTGCTCGCAAACCATAAACCATCACACTTTCGACTATGAACAATGATTGCTTCTAATGATCTTCAACAAACTCTTTCATCCACTTTAAGGGAAAGTTTGCGAAATGCGCCAAGCAATATGAACAAGACGAAGTAGCAATGACATTCATTCAACACATTTGATCAATAGTATTTGCACATATTTATGATTCCACAAATGAAAACATTCACTAATCAATTACTTGGAATTATATCACTTTTACAAAGAAGCCACTTGTTTATTAGAAAAATTGGTTAAGTTCACTTCAGTTGTAAAATGTCTGATCCCCGACAAATGAGCCCAAATGGGCTATAAATAGTATTAGAAGCAACCCTGTGTGTTGCCCTAACCCTAATTCCAAGTTTCAAAACAAAATAAAATGGTCCAATAACAGATCACCATGTGGCATTACAAGATGTCTTCCAAACTTGTGGGAGCAAATCCTCATCCATCACAAGTTTGGGAATTATTAAAAATGCTTAATAAAAATAAACATAATATTAAAAGAGAAATAAATGAAATAGTGCAACTAAACATCTAGTGGGTCCAGGGATGCAACATGTTCTTCGAAACCGTCATCGATAAATATCGTAGTGTGCTCTATTCCTCGCAGCATCTCCCTAAACCTGGGTTGATTCCCTATCACATAACAGCTGACCTCATCCACTAACTCCCGCATCTTGCTCTTCCAGGTGTGAGCACGCATCATGTACTCCAAGTGACTCCCAAACTGATAAGAGTTCGCATCCTCAATCATGATCAAACTATGAAGGAGATGCCTCACCTTTGTTGTCACCAAATCTGCTTCTCTGATTGAGTTACCATCGTCCAAGAACTTGACAAGGAAGTCTTTACGATCGATGAAAGCAGTGGCCTTGTCATTGATCGCAGTCACATCTGTCTTGGTCTCCTGCCAACGTATGACCACTTGGTTGAGTGCCCCCAAGTAGAACCAGTAATCCTCCAAAAACTTAGTATCTCCAGGACCCAGGTTTTGTAAAGTCTCAATTCTCATCACAATAGGTCTTCAGGATTCTAAGATCCTGAGAAGGTGGATCCTTTCTGTGACTACATCTTCCAACTTCTTCTCCTCAACTGTGACCATCAACAAGGAGCCAATGAATTGCTCTACTATTGTCAAGACCTCATCGACTAACCTCTACTTAGCAGCAATCATTCCATCCATGAGGGGCTTCACCTTCCTGAGGTTTTCGAATGGCACTTTGGAAGCCTCAATTTCCCTGGTTATCTTCTTCTGGACTGCTAGCTCTTTCTTGAGAGCTTTGATCTCCTTCTCTTTCACCAGCCCTACCTTGGTCAATGCATCAGCATTAGTCATGACCGCATGCTTTCTACCCACCATGTCGATAGGACCTGTGTGAATAATTTGATTAATCTGTCTCAAGTCCCCAGGGTTTTGAGGATTGTCTTTATCTGCCACGAGTGTCTTGATGTGCACGGCATTTTATGTCATATGTACATAGGTCTGGTTCTTTCCAGGATGGGTAGAGCTTTTCCCTGCTTGATCATTAGTTGTTCTCTCTTCATACTCTTCACCAACGTCCATGTTAAAGACGTTAAGGCACTCGTCCATGTCAATACCCCACTCCTCATATGACGCTCCAAAATGGCTTTTTGTCAAAAACGACATCTCCTAGGGTTATTAACACCAAACGATTGCACTCTGAGGCACTCCTAACCCCAACGTTGGCCTTCTAGGGCACAGAAACACCCCTCAGCCCGGATGTGGGTCTACCTAACCCCTACAACACCCCTGATGACATACAATCTCTCTACAATGACAACGTCAACCCCTAGGGCTTATTATACACACCTCACACCCAACGTTCACCTCCCAGCACCAGAATACAATCCTAGATTGCCCACAATAGGCATGCACATCCACACACTGCTAATACAACTCACAACATTAATATAATTATGCCATACAGTGAAATGCACAAAAATGCCCAACAGCTACACATACACAACGGCACCACACAAAATGATATTTTTTTGGCCCAAGATGGACCATGCAATTACAATGATGACACTGGAGATGAACTAGGGTTCCAAACCCTTGACATATTACACAAATAACACTACGGAAAAGACTTGCTTCCTCGAAATCCTCATAACCTCCCTAGCAGGAAGACTCCTCAAACTCCGACAACCAAACGATCGAAGCTCGCCCTCGGAATCCCATCGGATGAGCTAGGTGACCCACCTAAGCCGTAGAGCTTCAAGTTTCCACCCTTGCTACTCCTCTAGATGTCTTCTAGGAGATGTGCTCGGCACCACCAAGGATAAATATCCGCTCAGGACCGTATGGAAGATGAATAATAACTAATATCCTCATATTGGAGCTCCATCTCATTATATAGCCTCTCTCATGCACGATATGTCAATCCATGCCAAAACCCCTTCTACTTCTTCATTGGGGGAGTCAATTGGTCAATCATAACAACGTGGGGTCATAAAGGCCCAGTATGCCAACGTGGGGATCATAAAGGCCCTCAAGGCTGACGTGGGGTCCAAAATGCCCTCCTAAGCTGATGTGGGGTCCATGGAGCATCATATGCCAGCGTGGGGTATGTGGGGTCCTTCCAACGCTGGCATGCATCCCAAGACAACTCGAACTACATGACTCACAACTACATTGGGATTCCCACAAGCCGGGATTACCCATGCACATTACAAAACTAACACTACTCGAGAAGAGACACCCCATGATTGGGCTCACAGTGGGGTCTGCAAACCAAGGTCTCCTGCTCGAGTTACACAATTGACAACATGAACATAGACATAAACTAATATACAAATGAGCCAATGAACATTTGCTCAACAAGCCATTTGGGACGTCACACCTCATTCGATGGTGGTTGATGGGTCTCAAAAACAACAACTTCTACGATGGCTAGTGTTCTTTTGATCCTCTTGGGAGGCATCTCGTATTCACCTAATGCTTGCAATGACCTAGACTGTGAGGACCTCTTCAACTGTACTACCTTTTGTGTTGGTTCAGATGCCAAGGCACTATCTTTCTATCGAGATGCAGGAGGCTTTGAAGTGGTTGTCGTATTCACCTCTCCCACAATCTCGATGGACTCATCATCCTGTTGTGCATCCTAGAACTCATTGGGCAATGCAATGTTAGCAGTTGGCTCGTCTCCCGGCTCATTCTCTCTATCTTTGCTCATCCATTTGGTCCTCTGCTTCATGTTGGCTTCCCTCTTCTCCTTCATCAAGTCCGCCTTTTGGTTCTCCTTCGAGATCATCGTCTGGCCCATATGATTGACTCGACATCATTGATCCGAATGGTGGGACCGTTGTAGGTGAAGGTGATGCTATTCTCCTAGGAGGCCTGGAAGGTGGTGATGGATCTTTCTCCTGATTTCTAACACATCTCATCATCTTCTCCATAGCTACATGCTCCAGCTCTCGTGCATCATGCTCATCCATGGTGACCTTAACCTGTTGCACAACCTGCTCGACTAGGCACTTCCCATGCATGGAGGCATATTGGCCAACTGGTTCCTATGTGGTTTGGGGAAATTAGGTCACTCTGGAGGTGGACTCTTGAAGTCTTCTTTTCTTTGGTTGAGCTATCTGTTTACTGATATTGGCCTCTATGGTCTCTTGATGCTTCTGAACATCCTGGTAAACTTTGAGTCGGATCCTTTTCAGTTGACCTCATTAACCACATTTTGGAAGGGCTCTTCTTCTCTCAACGGTTTGTGCTCATATGCCTTCTTCCTCTCTTTTATGTAAAAATCGTGTATTTTGTGGTCTGGGTCGTAATGGCTCACACTAGGCAGCTTCTGGAAGTTAAACTTGCCCAACTCCTATGTCATGGTCTCGACATCTGCCCAAATTTTGCATTGATACTCATCGACTTGTATAGGCAAATTGGAAGTAGCTGACTTCTTTTGCCATACTTTCTCGTGTAAGTGAGTCAACTGCCTCATCATCTCCATTAACAGCAGACAGTTGCTCAAAAACTTGGGCAATTGATAAGGTTCCACAGTTGACCCGTATATGCGGATGTAGCAATAATGTTGATGGTGGACAAAGAAGTCTCCATGCTTCCTCAATGCATCCTGTGTTGAGTTCGAGATTCGAGGTATTGTGGTTTCTCCTTTCAACTCCTTATATATGTCGAACTCCCATCCATCATTCTTCATGGTGAAACTGTCCCACCTCCGCTCAACCTTCCACTTGGGGTAGCACTTCCACACTGCATAGTTCCCCTTTTGGATCCAAGTAGTTTTTCCCAAAGTTGTTGGCATGTGCTTGTCGTGGAGTAGCATGTACACCAGGTAAGAGTTGAGATAGAACTTCCTTGTAGTGCCCATGAATGAGAGTCAGTTGGCTATGGTGTCACTCAACACCTTGCTCCAACAAATCTTCCTTCCTCTGGCAATCTCCACGATGAAGCCGAAAATTTCCTTCCTAAATTTTGAGGCATCTTCCTTGCTGAAGACTCTTGACAGCATGAGGATCATCAACTCCACAGAAGGGAAAAAGTTGGAACGAGATGCGTTGATAACGATGTTTCCCTTAAGCCCTTGATGCTCGTCTTGCATCCAACTCTTGATGGTGACAGCAGTCTTACTGGTGTCCCAATAGCAGGAGAGAGACTCGGCCTCTATCTATTCGAAGTAGCAGGAGAGAGACTCGGCCTCTGTATATTCGAACAAACCCTTTGACGCCCATTGGAAGGTCGTTTTGATCGCAATTGGATTGAAGTCCATGATGATATCTCCCTTCACATCCCGGAGCACTCTCTCTCCCTTCTGCCAGAGTTGACTAATTTCGAAACATAGTTCTGGGAAAGGAGCTGCAAATGGAATAAGGGCAGCGTTTGACAACCCAGAAAAGAAGACGAGGTCTTGTTTGAGATAGACAATCTCCATGGTCCAGATACTTTCTCTCATCTGCATTTGATCAATGTTCTGCTAGTCTGTGTCTCCAATGGTGGCGATACCATTTCTGGAAAATCTAGCCCCTTGGGGTAAGGCCTCGCTCCTTTCGCAGATGATCATGGTCGAAGCTTGCCTTAGCCATTCGAGGTCTCTGGCAAAATCCTTGGCCGAATTGCTCCTGGAGGTGGCCATAGCTTTCAATTATGCTCGCAAAGGTGACTTGAGAGGGTGCGCAAGTCTTGAGGGAGCAAGCTTGCCCAATGTTGGCAATCTGGGTTTGTGGTGATTGGCGCAAGCTTTGAAAGGACAAAAGGCTGGTTTGAAACTCAAAATTGTGCAATTTTTGCTCAAAATATGAAGGTTGCGATCCGATTTGGGAAAAATGAGAGCCCCAAACCCCTTTTTATAGCCTCATGAGATTTTTGAAAAACCCTAGTCGGCCAACCCTAGGTGCAATTTAATCTCAAGCATCCACCTGGCCGACCTCGAGATGTGTGTCGGTTCGAAAATTCATGCTAGACGGCCAAAAGGTGGATGTAGGGTTTTAGGGGCCTTATAGGCCCAACGCATGCCCAGAAAAGACACATTTTTGTCTTTCTGGAGCATGCCCCAGCCTTGTGGAGGCATGCTTGCCGTTTGGTGACGTTCTGGTCGGCCCAATTTGCTCCATCGCCCTCTTTTCTCATTCCTCTGGGGCTCACATGTGTGAAATTTACTCTTTAAGCTTAATTTGGACGTCCTTCTTACCTAGCGCATTAAAAAGACAAAACTTTGTCTTTTTGAGAGCCCCTCCAAACTCTGTCTCCTCCAGGTTTGGACACACAGTTTAAAAAGACAAAAACTTGTCTTTTTGAGAGCCCCTCCAAACTCGTCCTCATCCCTATTCTAGGTGCATGCTCGAGAAAGACTAAATGTTGTCTTTTGTGGCATGCGCTAGCTTGCAAATGGCCCGTTTTGGCAATTTCATCCTTCTTGGTGCCCAATGTTGGCCAAGTTTGAGCAGTTTTCACATTTTAATGCACTTCTGAACTTGGCGCATGCCCACAAAAGTTACAATGTTGTCTTCCTGTGGCATGCGCCAGCCCTCCTAGTCCTTGGAAAGTGAAAATTTGGCTTGGAAGCTTCTTGCCTTGGCCATTTTTTCTATTTTGGACAAACTGGACCTCATCCTGGGCTTGGCGCATGTTCCCAAAAGACAAGATTTTGTCTTTTTGAGGTATGCGCCAGCCTTCTAGGTGTGTGAAATTGAACTTGTTCATCCCCAACTCAATTTGGCTTGCTCCAAGACCCTGGCGCATGCCCCAAGAAAGACAAAATCTTGTCTTTTCTGGACATGCCCTAGGTCCATAAGTGACCCAGATTGTCAGTTTTTGCATTTCTTCTTGACCGAAGCAGCCTCCTAGTCCGAGCGCATGCCACAGAAAGACAAGATCTTGTCTTTTCTAGGCATGTGCCAGCATTGAGGGTGGCCAGACTTGACTTGACCTGTTTTGAATTGGCTTTAGACGTATAGACACACTTAAGACATTTTCTAATTTTCACACTTAACCAAATTTTGACAATTTTAAATATTAGGACTCGTCTGGCTTGGACCAAAGTGAGAAAGGAGATTCTTAGGCTCATAATGCTCATTCTAGCAGGGAGATTGGATTTGACCGAAGAGATGTGTATGACGACTTATACAAGTGAGGATCCCCAAAATTGCTAAATTTTGGGGCATGTTGTGCTTAGTCACAACAGTCAGTAGCCACGCATTGCCTATAATGAGATTGTTGTTATGTTTCTTTCCTCACCCAAAACATACACAAGACTTGGAGGAAAAAGTGTTACTTGTTTCCACCTGAAAGGACTAATTACCCCAAGCGCTCACATGGAATATGGACCTGGGCATAATGGATAGAGATGCATGTTGTTAACCGTATACAAGGAAAACTCACATTGTAATTCTTTTCCACAAAAGAGGAAAGACTGCAAGTGTGAACGAAAGCAAAGAAAGAACACAAATGCAAAGATAAATGCATAGGAATATGAGAATAAACTTATGGAGGTGTCACCAGTGATGCAGTGTCTCAGTAGGTCATCTCCGGATTCTTTAATAAAATGTATTCACCTATCAAGCTGAGCAACAAATAGCAATGCTCAAATTACTACCAGACGAGAGCAAGAAGTTGTAGGGTCTATGATGGAAGACTTAGTAAAAATGAGATGAAGGGATATGACCAACATGTGAATACATAAGTTCTAACTGAATGGCATAGAGATAAGCTATAAGCCACATAATACATCCACTTATGTGTGAACCATGCAATGAACAATTTAAACTACTTCAAAGGATATTCGACTTTTTTGCCTTAAAACTCGTAGCTTTCAAAGAGAATGCACTTTAGCAGTAAAAACTATTTAAAACAGCAAGAAAATCTTACAGGATAAGATGCAAGATCCCACGAATGACAATCTTCATAGCATTTACTTTATAGAACTATTCCAGAAAGAAATTAACTCACAATGATATTCAACAGTATAAACAAAAGCATTCCTTTCTCGATTGCAAAACTCTCAATATGATATTTCAAAATGAAACCATGATATGCAACGAATCCTTATGCAATCCAAAGTATGCAAAAATTCCGTTATGCAATCAGAAGTATGCAAAAAATGGCATACATGCAAAAATCCCCTTCTAAATGGCCCGAGTGGGCTATAAATAGGCCACTAGAGGTGTTACCTTAAATGCATCAAATCCGATATGGTGGGTCACATGAGGCACACATATCGATACAAAACCATATTGCAACACATGTATCTATGCAAGTGGTATCTAGAAACTGATAAAATATAAATGCCACCGCTACAAGCATCTAATCTACCTCTATCTATGCAAAATAAAATCAGATATGTAGTTAATGTCTAACATTTGAACCGGCAGAAGTAAAACCTCATACCTACCAGTCAAATTCATCAATGAGTCTGACAGATTTGACCTGGCAAGAGTAAAAACTCATCCCTACACCAATCAAATCAAGTAAATGAAGTCTGAAATTAACAACCACCACCAACAATATGCATTAAACACAGGAAAAATAATTGCAGAGAATCTGCGAGTGGATCAAATCTAGGCCAGATTTGATCGAGCATTGGCGGAATTCCATTCCTCGGTGAGACCATACGACTCTATGGTCTCCTCCAAGAATGCCACGACCTTTCGTACTCCCCTGGAAATCATACCCATGATGTTGTCATTTTGCTTGAAGTAGTCTCTAGTCTGCTTCGATGTAGCCTGCATCTGAAATTTCCAGATGATCATCTGCCTCTCGTGATGAATAGGTTGGCCTGCTTTTAGCAAGTTGATATCCTCGGCCTTAAGATGCTCCTAGATCAAATTATGCACCTTTGCCAAGACTGCTTCCTTCCTCCACACGTTATCTTCCCCTTGGAATTTCAGCTGATATACATACTGATTCATTTGCTCTTCCACTTCCTTCTTCAAGGGAATTCTAACCTTCAATATTCCATTTCATTTATCCAATGCATGCTTCAGTCGGTCGTGTTCATACATAAACTCATGGCAATAAACCAATTTTTTAGGTTTATCAACAAACGTCTGCTCCAAACAATTCATGGTGGGGAGATAACCATCCAGCTTTTTGAGAAGAGACATTATCTGGAACTTCAACTCCCTAATTGCAACTCCTTCCTCAAGGAGGCTATAGATTTGAGAAGCTAACTTCTCAATGGTTTGCATCATCTCCTTCTTTAAAAGATCTTTCATTAATTCCCACCCTTCATGGAAAGCATTTTGCTTCTTTAAATCTACAGGAGTAGTGCTTACAATCTGGAACTCCTTTATGATCTTCATGTTGGTCGTGAGTTCCTTTGTCAACCTCCTCACCTCCTGCTTGGCTTCATAGCCTTCTTGTTCCATGAAAGCAGCATTTTGAGTGACTATGTGCTTTCTAGCTGACAGACCTAGCTTGGCAGGTGTCTTGAAAGTCTCATTTAAGCAATCTTCAGGTCCCTTAGGATGTTTTTCCTTCGAATAGCAATGACCAACAAAGATCTCTTTTATTGTAGTAGAGACATAAGTATCTACTCTTCTTACTTTCTCACCATCGGAGAGCTCCTCCTCTTAGTCCTCAAATCTCAAATCTGGATCAATATCCTCATCATGAGCACGTTCAAAGCTCTCAAGCAGGGGTCCAAGTCAAGCTTTGGATGTTCAATGGCTGGTTTGGGAGGGAACCTTTGTACCAGCATTTTGCTTTTGTTTATCTTCTTGACTTCTTTTATTGGAGTTGTTTGGATGAGGGCAACTTCCTTACCCTAATGTTCATTATGCTTCCTCTACTTCTTTTGTTCTTCAGTCTCACCTTCATCTTTCTCATCTTCGCCATAGCCTCCCAAAGACATCACTTTTCTGCAAGGTTGGGGAGATCTCTCATGGCTGGTTCTCTTCATTGGGCCTTTCTGAGAAGATGGGGGTGATCTTCTACGTTCTAAAGGAGAGGACTTTGAAGCACCTACTTCTTTATTGTGCTTCACTCCAACAATTCGGACTTCATCATCACATGGTTCAACATCAATAAAAGAAGTCAAGAAGATAAACAAAAGCAAAATGCTGGTACAAAGGTTCCCTCC
>Ga0068629_1000112_pt1 | contig 17549 bp, 19 predicted proteins | sample InSIn3gowninarea_FD_77432 | JGI IMG/M metagenome (GOLD analysis project Ga0068629, IMG submission 77432) | Clean room microbial communities from NASA Spacecraft Assembly Facility at Jet Propulsion Laboratory, Pasadena, California, USA -... ...
AAATCAAATAGATTAAAGGGTGAAATATTTGTATCTACTGTGAAGTTTTTGGTTATTTCGCCCTTTACTAATGTTAGATAATATTTCTCTATCTTATTTTCTCTAATAGCTTCATTTAAAGCTCTAAGTGAATCTGCATTTTTTGCACCAATCACAATACCAGCGGTATTTCTATCAAGTCTATTTACAACAGCAGGGTTAAAAGTTTTATCACTTTTGTCAACTTGTTGAGTTTTATAAAGATATGAGAGCATAAAGTCAACCAGATTATTTCCATAATCATTTTTATTTGTTGAATGGGTTAAAACCCCACTATCCTTATCCATTAAAATAATATTTTCATCTTCAAAAACTATGTCCAAATTAAAATCAGTTGGCTTAAAATCAGTTTTTGTAATCCATTTCTCATAATTTTCATCTGAGATATACATTTTAATTTTATCATTTTCATAGACAAAAGTATCAGCCTTGGCTCTTTTATCATTTATCTTAAAATTCTTTTTTCTAATATTTTTTTGTATAACAGATAAGGGAGCATTTTCAAAATATTTTCTTAAAAATCTATCAAATCTTTGATTAGCATCATTTTTTGATATTGTAATTTCAATCATATTAATAGGTTTTATTTACATAAGAATCAATAAGTGATTGCCTTTCTTCATCTACAAAAACTTCATGTTCTTTTAGCTTTTCTAAAATCAATTTACTTTTAGAATGTAATATGGCTTGGTCCATGTTTTTCACATATATTTCAAATATTTCACCCTTTAATCTATTTGATTTTAAAATTATGTAGTAGCTTTCCATATTTTTATATTCTAAAATCTCAATCAATCTTAAGGTAGCCATGTCTTTTAAGTGATAATAATTTTCTCTTTGATTTATATGTTTGATATAAATTTTCTTTTTTCTAACATTATGAATTACTTTTTGGGCATCTAGGTTAGATTTCTTTGCTAAAAGATTGTAATAATGATAATTATACAAGGCCTCATTTACTGTATTTATTGTAGTAAATGGTTTTAAATTAAGTTTTTCTAGAAAAGCTAGATTTTTTGACAAAAAAGTTTCTTTATCAACTTTTGATTCTTCTAATAAATCTATGGATTCCTTTCTGAATGTTTCAAATTGTTTAAGTTTTTCTATTTCTTTAATCATAATTAAAAAACCGTCTCATAGAGACGGCCAAATATTAAGTTATTATTTAACTTCAATAATGTTAGCTTTGGTTGATTCAGGGATATCATCTTTTGACCAATCTAAACCAAGATAGATATCAGCTTTAGCATATTCAGAAAGATCATTTAACTCATTAGTTAATTTTTCTAAATCTTCAGTTTCTAAATCAAGTATGTCATATATACCATCAACATAAACTTTTCCGATATCATAATCACGAGCAAGGATACCTGCAATAAATCCTTTTAAAGAGCAAATGCAGCAGATTCCGTAAGATTTCGCATTGATTACCCTAACTTGGTGATCTAAGATTCTTGTTTTATCGTCATCTGTATTAATAAATACGATGTTATTTAGATTTTTTTCTCTTTCTTTATTAGCCTCTTCAATTAGATATTGAGTTTTACCTGTTCCTGATTGTCCTAGTACATAATAAATCATGATTTATCCCCCTTTATTTTATCAAAAATAATTCTTTTGGATCTATCACCTTGGATATATCCTTTATTATTCATAGTTTCAATTATTTCATCTCTTATAAGCCACCATGAAGTATCCCGGTTACAAAAAACTGTATCTTCTTTTGGAGCCCTACCTACAAGTCTTTGAATAGCTACATCTGGTTTTATTAACCTTAAAAAATCGATTACATTATCTTCATATTCGTCTTTACTTGGCATTTCAAATTCATTGTTTCGATACATTTCATATAGTTTTGTATCTTTAGTTATAAACAAAGAATGAATCTTAACTTCTTTTACATTAAGTGCATTTATAATTCTAGCTGTTTGTCTAACATCTCTAGTATCATCCCATGGTAGGGATAATATAACATGAGTGCAAATTCTAAAATTAAATTTATTTAATAGATTGCAAGCGTATATAAAATCAGCTAAATCCTCTCCCCTATTTAATATTTCTAGGGTTTTATAATTTGCTGTTTGAAGTCCAAGTTCAAATATGATGTCTTTTCCAGTTTCTTTTGACCATTGGTCTAAAAAAATTAATTTATCTTCTGTTACAGAATCAGACCTAGTTGATATAGAAACCGCAACAATATAATCTTTATCACAAGCTTTAATTATTTCCTTAAATTCTTCTAAGGACATGTAAGTATTTGTGAAATTTTGAAAATATGCAATAAACATATTTGCCTTATACCTACTACCTATATAATTTTTATTTTTTCCAAGTTGTTCATCTACTGTCATATAAGAAGGTAGATTTTCAAAACTCCCACCACTTTCTCCACAAAATATGCAACCTCCATAACAAGCTGCTCCATCCCTGTTAGGGCAAGTTAGAGAAAGTTTTATAGGTAATTTGTAAACTTTTTCTCCGTAGGTATCTTTGTAATATTCACTAATGGAATAGTATGGATTACTCATCTATAGAATCAGAATCCTCAAGGATATCTTCTTCGTCAATTCCATATTCAAAGTCATCCTCATCTTCAAATCCATCAAAGTGTTCGATGTCAGAATTGTACTCTTCTACAAGGTTATCAAGTGCTTCATCATCCCAATAATGAGTAAATAAGTGGAACACTTCTTCTAATTCTTCCTCATCTTCAACTACTTTCAAATCTATCTCATCATTTTCAAATGAGTCTTCATAATAGAATATATAAATTTCATTAGTTTCACTAGATATTAGAGCTACATAATCTGTTTGATCAACTGTAAAAATATCTATTAAATAACATTCATCAGTTCTTTCGCCTAGATCTATTTCTATTACAGCCTTGCCGTTGTTTTTTAAAAATTCTAGCTCATGTCCATGAAGTTCAATTTTTTCTGTCATATTAGCTCCTTATTTTAAATGTACGATAACACATCATCTATAAGATTTGTCACATTAATTATCTCTGATAAATCAGTAAAAAACATGTTATCATCTCTTTGTTTATATTCTACCCCTATTGACACAATCTTAACATCTAGGTTAGAAAAAATCATACTAGAATCTAAAGAATATTGAGTTTTAACTATTTCAAAGTCTTCACCCACCAAATCACGATAAACTTTAGAAAAAGCTTCTGTTAATAAATCATCCGAATTTTTCCACCTTGGTAGGCTCAATCCAATTTTAATTTTGCTTTCACTAATACTTGCAGCAGTTTGCATCTTCTCTAGCATTTCATTCATGCTTTCATCAGATAATGATCTGCATACAATTATAAAGTTAATATAATCCTCAAAAGTTCTAGCGGTTGATAAATTTATAGAGCTAATTAGTTGATTATTATTTGAATTTACTGAATAAGCACCAGTCGGTATTAACTCTACAAAAGATGATAGATGACTAAATGACTTATCTGAAATTGAACTATTAGCATCTGATTCAATTTCTTTAAGTTCTATATCCATTTCTGGTTCATATTTCAAATTTTTTTCAATATATTGATTTTTGAACAATTCAAATGTATTAATTAATTCATTTTCAAAATTAGAATTTATAATAAAATCAATACTTGCAAAATTTGGTATATAGTCATATCTATCCCCACCTTGTAATTTTACAATATCTAGGTCTACCTTTGATTTAATTTTTCTAATCAAACCCAAACAAGCTTTTATGGAGTTAAGTCTTACTTTATCTAAATCTTCTCCTGTATGGCCACCAATTAGATTAGATAAAGACAATCTAAAAGTTTTATAGGAATTATTTATCTCGTTTCTTATAATCGGTAATTTTATATTTAATAAATTAAGTGCACTAAATTCATCAGCAATACATTTTGCCTGACGAAGATTTAAGTTGATTACCTTATCACTTCTAATAACATCTTTAAGACTACTATAATTTTTTATGTCATTTTGTATATTGTTATTTGTAATTAGAACATCAAAATCATTGGTTGATAAATCAAGTAAGTTTGCTATTACAAATATAGCATTAAACAAGTAAATATTTTTCCCTGCTATAATTCTTTCTTTATCTGTTTGTTCAAATTCTAAATTTCTGTACAAAAATCTAGCGTCTGCATTTAGATGTAAAATAGCTTTTGGAGATATGCCTTTTTTGATGTAGTAAGAATCATTTAATTTTACTATCTCGTATTGATGTGATCTAGCTTTTTCTAATATAAATTTATTTACAACATCTGCAGCTGTTTCTACATCATCATAGGCCATAGTATGGTCGATATTTAATTTTAGATTATTGGTTAAATTTTCATAATCCATAAAGTTTGCCTAATAATACTTTTTAACCTCAGCCTCTTTTGAAAGTTCATTTACTAAATCTAGATATTTTTCTTGTCTTTTTAACATTTCATATGTTGATTGTACTTGCTCTTTTGATTGCTCAAATGAACTTTGTGTTTCACTTTTATCATCTAATTTAATTAAATGATAACCAAAATCTGTTTTAACTGGTTTTGAAATTTCACCAATTTCAATCGAATCAAGGCCTTCTTGGAATTCTTTTACCATTACACCTTTTGGAAATGATCCTAGTGCCCCACCATTCATCGCCGATGGATCTTTAGAGTATTTTTCGGCAGCTTTTGCAAAGTCTAGTCCATTTTTTATTTCATCATAAATTTTATTTGCTTTATTTTCATCATCTACTAAAATATGACTTGCAGTATAGGTAACTGGCGAAAATAAGGTATCTTTGTTTTCATTATAATAATTTTCTAATTCTTCATCACTAATACTTACAGATTCAAAGACCTTATGCATAGCATAATTTTTTAGCATATTATCCTTAACAATTTCAAGTTCATCGATGAATTCTTTGTCTTGGTCATAATTTTTCTCTTTTGCATCTTTAAGTATTAATTCTTGATTTACTAATTCATCAGCAAGAACATTTATTCCTTGCTCATTATTAAATCTATCTTTATCTGGCATTCCTTGCATAAGTTCATATACATCGCTAAGATAGATTTCTTTTCCGTTTACTTCTGCTAATAGTTTATTTTCAGTCATTATATCCTCTTTATCAATTCAATTTTGTTATCAAATATTTTAATATCGTTGTTCTTATAAAGTCTTCCAATTGCTCTTTTGAAACTAGCCTTACTCATTCCAAAAGTTTTATTTATTTTATCTGGGCTAGATTTATCAGATAGATAGACAATCCCATCATTATCGTAAAGATAGTCTAGAATTTTATCACTATCATTATCTATTTCTAAATGTGCCCTTTGTCTAAGGGAAAGCTCAATTTTTCCATCAGATTTTATTTCTTTAACTCTGGCATTAACTAGCTCTCCTTCTACAAATACCCCTTTTAATTCATCTATCCTTAATAAGGAATCATATTTATCATCAATAGCAATAAATGCACCTATGGATTTATTAATTGAATAAATCCTACCGCTAACTTCATCATTTTCTTCAAAATTATGGTCAGTAGTTAGCAAATCCCTTATCTTAGAAGTAAGAAATACTTCTCCATTACTATCAACTTTAAAGGCTACTGGATAAATCATATCTACTATTATCCTATAGGTTCTTTCTGAAAAAGGCATAAAAATATGATTATTATTTGGCATTTCAAAATAGACACCTTTTTTGTCAATTTTTACAGCTCTTAAATCGTAGACCCTTTCAAATTCATAAGGGAATTCTTTTGTAGCTTTTAGTACATGATTTAAATCTTGATAAATATAAGCTTTGACTTTATCGCCTTGATTTTTATCTCTAACTTCTTTTTTATCTATGATAGCATCTCCAAATTTAGTTGCTAAATATGCCTTATTTTTTCTAAATCTTTTTATTTTAAATTCTTTAATAATTATCTCCTAATCTAACTCTTTTGTTGTAAATCCTTCTCCAAAGACTTCGGAAATAGTATGTGTAAATATAAATGCTTTATCATCTGTTTCTAGAATATCTTCTCTAATTAAAGGATATCTTCTATTAGTAGAAATTGTAAGTATTAATTTTTTTTCTTTACCAGTAAAGCCACCTTCTGCATGGAGTAAAGTTACCCCTCTACGGTATTTATTAATTAATAGTTTATTTATTTCTTCATACTTATCACTTATAACAAATATTGCAATTTTCCTACCAAGACCTTGTATAACATTATTTAAGGCCATATCTTGAATCATAATTACTAAAATTGCATATAATGATTTTTCAAATCCAATTACAAAAATCGAAAAGATAATTACTATAAAATCTGTTGCAAATAAACTTATATGTATAGGTATATTTGTGTATTTATTAATTATGGTCGCTATAACATCAGTACTTCCTGTAGATCCTCCGTTATAGAATATAAGTCCCATACCAAGTGACACTATCAAAGGACCAAAAACAGCGTTAAGAATTATATCATGAGTTAATATAGTATTAGGAAAAATCTTTTCTAAAAGTATCAAGGATATTGATACAGTTGCAGCTGATAATATCGATCTTTTTACAAACTTTACACTTATAAAAATAGCACCAAGAGTTAATACAATAGCATTTAAGATTAAGTTTATTGTACCAACATTAAAACCAAATAAATTTGAAAGTATAAGAGCAATCCCCGAAATACCTCCTGCAGCAATATTATGTTGTAAAATGAAGAAATGTACTCCGACTGCAAATAATATAGAACCTACAAAAATACTGATATTCTTTTTCATAAATTACCTCCAATTAACAATAAAAGCTTACCATAGATTACTCTTAAATTCAATTGACACATAAAAAAAGAAGGCATAAAGCCCTCTTTAAAGCCAAGTCGGAATAAAAGTGTTAAAATTATCATATATTTTTAAAAGTCCATCTATTTCTTCTTTATTATAGGCACACTTTTCATTGTCTCTGTATTCTACTATATCATACAATATATTATAGGCGGCATATAAAGCTAATAGTCTATAAAACTTAACCGGAACTTTTGCTTCTTTAAAGTAGCTATCAAAGCATCCTTTTACAAATTCTTCAGATTCTAATGCAAAATAATTTATTCTTGCAAAATCATACACCCTATCTCCAACTTTATTAAAATCTAAACCATAGATACTTATTTTTCCGTTTTCATCTATAAGAATATTTTCATAGTTTAATTTATTAAAAATATATCTTTGATTGACATTTTTTGTAAGGTGTTTATTAGCATTTATATAATCTATTAATATATAGTCATCATCACCTATATATTCATTTACTCCATGCATATAAAAAAGATAGTTGGCTCTAGTATTAAATATCTCAAACCAATTTACTTTTTCATCTATGAGAACACTATGAACTTTTTTAAGAATTTTTCCAAATTTAAAACCCAAATCATAGTTATCTTTTTTGCTGTGATTTTTTAAATAATCATAAAGATTAGTTGTTTTATTTAACTTACTTACTTGATAAATATTATTTTGATCAAGTTGACCTTTTTCTAATATATCTTCCTTGTTTAACTCCAGAGTCTCAATTTTTGGATAAGTATCATTATCATATAAATTTACAACAAATTTTTGATTTTCTGTCACAACCCTATACCTATCATGGTTAATGAAATTTATTTCTTTTATTTTAACACCATTATTTTTAAAATAATTAATATTTTGAATCTGATTTTTAATATAAATTGGCATCTTTTTAGTTATGCTCTTTCACCTTTTCTTCTACTTCTTCTGGAGTCTCTATATCTAAAAGTGAAATCGCAAATTCCTCTTCTTCTTTTTGATGTGATTTTATTATTGTATCTTTTATTTCTGCAATTTTTGATGCTGAAGCAGAAAACTCATCTAATCCTAAACCCAGAAGTAATTTTGTAGCTTGTGTATCTGATGCAAATTGGCCACACATTCCAGTCCATTTTCCTGCCTTATGTGATTGATCAATTACATGTTTTATAGCTCTTAAAACAGCTGGGTTATAATTTGAGTAAAGGTCAGAAATATTTTCATTTCCCCTATCTACAGCTAGAGTGTATTGTGAAAGGTCATTTGTACCAATTGAGAAGAAATCAACATATTTTATAAATTGATCAGCCATAAACACTGATGCAGGAGTTTCTATCATAATACCTACTTCAAGATTTTTGTTGTATTCAACCCCATTTTGATCTAACTCACTTTTAATTTCTTCAATAATTTCTAAAGTTCTTTTAAATTCAGAAATATTGATGACCATAGGAATCATTATTTTTAGATTACCAAATGCAGAAGCTCTAACTAAGGCCTTTAGTTGAGTTCTAAATATATCTTCTCTATCTAAACAAAGTCTAATTGCTCTATATCCTAAAAATGGATTTTCTTCAACTGGGAATGTAAAATAATCTAATCCTTTATCACCACCTATATCCAAGGTTCTAATAATAAGTGGTTTTTGTCCAAGCATTTCTGTAGCTTCTTTATAAACTTCAAATTGTTCTTCTTCAGTTGGAAAATGATCATTTTCCATATATAAAAACTCTGTTCTAAACAATCCTACACCATCACATCCATTTTCAATTGCGATTTTTAAGTCTTCAATGTTTCCTATATTAGCAGCAACCTCAACTTTTTTACCATCTTTTGTGATAGCTTCTTTATCTTTAACTTCCTTTAATCTCTCTTGTTTTTCTTTTTGTACTTTGATTTTTGATTCATAGTCAGCTATTAAATCTTCTGAAGGATTTAGGATAATTACTCCCTCATCTCCATCTATTATTGCTTTTTCTCCCCCCTGTACTTTTGTTGAAATATCTTGCATACCAACTAAAGCGGGAATATCTAAAGTTTGTGCGATAATAGAAGTATGGCTTGTTTTACCACCAAGATCTGTAGCAAATCCTGCTACGTTTTCCTTATTCATATTAGAAGTATCTGATGGTGTTAATTCTTTAGAAATAACTATAGAGTTTTTTTCAATTAAAGATAGATCCTTAGGTTTAATGCCCTTTAATTTATACATTAATTGATAGCCTATATCTTTATAGTCACTAGCTCGCTCTTTTAGGTATTCATCATCAATTTGGCTCATAATTTCCACCATTTCATTAACAGTTTCATTTAAAGCCATCTCAGAGTTTTTCAATTCATTTTCAATTTTTGAATTTATTGTATCTGAAAAGTAAGGATCTTGTAATAATTCTTTGTGGGCGTTTGCAATATTAATTTGAGCTTCATTTGCACCTTCAGTATTATCTAGCTCGCTAATGTAATCATTAATAGATGTTTCAACACGATTTTTTTCATTTTCAATCATGTTTTCTTCTATCTTTGACTCATCAATTGTTACTTCTTCCCTATTAAACAGGTAAATAGTCCCAATGGCTATTCCATTGCTTGCTTTTATACCCTCGTACCTTGTATTCATGTTTAACCTTTCCTAATTATTTATAAAAAAAAGGATACTAATCAGTATCCTAAAATGTTAAATATTATTCTGATAAGTTATTAATAAAATCAACTAATTCATCTGCAAATTTATCTTCATCTTCTCCTTCAACTACTAAAGTAATATCAGTTCCTTTAGCAATTCCAAGGCTCATAACATTAAAGATTGATTTTGCATTTGCTTCTTTACCTTCTTTAATAATTTTTACTTCACCTGGATAATTTTTAACAAATTGAACTAGTGATGCAGCAGGTCTTGCGTGTAAACCAGTTTCATTTTTTATAACAACATTTCTTTCAGCCATAATTTCCTCCTCTTATATCTATATATATTATAGTGTTTTATAAACGTTTTTTCAACTAACTTATTTACTAGATTCCCTTGCTACAATAGTACATTCTATTACCCAATCATCAAGCAATATTTCTTCTTCATGCTTTATTCTTTTTATGAGTGCTCTTATAGCAATAGCTCCTATATCATAATATGGAATCGAAACCGTAGTTAAGTTCGGCCTATAAATATTTGCAATAGAAGAATCTCCAAATCCAACTACGGATAAATCATCTGGAACTTTTATTCCATTATCAGCACAATAGTCAATTAATCCTATTGCCATTTCATCATTCATAAGTGAAACTGCAGTAATATTGTTATCCTTGCAAATTTTTATAGCTTCCTTGCCTATGTTATACCCATCATTGCTTGATAATCCATCAATTTTTAGTACAAAATTTTCTTTGTTTAATTCATCAGCAGCTTGGTTGTATCCCGCAAATTTTGCATTATTAAGTACATTATCTTCGCTATTTCCAATATATAATACATTTTCATGACCTAAGTCATAAAGATATTTTATAAGTTTATACTGTTCCTTGCTATAATCAATTTTGACAGTGTTAAGATTTTTATATGCATGATATTTATCTAGCAATATAAAAGGAACTCTTGTTTCACGAAGCTTTATTAAAGTTTCATCTGTAAGATTTTCTGTAATAATTATCAATCCCTCAACTTGTTTTGTAGCTAAGAAATCAATAGAATTGTTAAGTGCTTCTTCGTTACCGTATGAACTTTGAAGTAGAATATCGTAATTGTAAACTCTTCCTATCTCTTCAATTCCTCTAATAAGCTGAGCCATATATTCGATTCCAATATCTTCAACTATGACACCTACTAAATTAGATCTTCTCATTACTAGAGATCTTGCAAGTTCATTTGGCTTAAAATCTAGCTTTGCTATAGCATCTAAAACTTTTTGCCTAGCTTCAGGACTCACTGGTTTTGAGTTATTCATAACTCTAGAAACTGTAGATATTGAAACTCCGGCAAGTTTGGCTACATCTTTAATTGTTGGTTGCCCCATATTTACCTCTTTTCAAAAAAAAGGTCATCTCATGATGACCTTAATTTATAATTATCTACCTGATATTACGTTTTTAACTATATCAACAACATCTATAACTAAGCTTGAATAATCACCTACTGATGCAATTCCTGCACCAACTGTATCAATACTATCTATAGCTGTTTCACCAACATAGTTTACTGTGTCTCTAATATCATCAGTGATACTATTAACATTAGTCATAGTGTCATTTGCTTTTGCTATAGCCATTCTCAAGTTAGGATCTTGAACAACTGTATTTACGTTGTTAACTAACATATTGGCTTGATCAACAACACCAGGAAGTTTGTCAATTACTTGATCAATATTATCTTCGTTTTTGTCTAGTACCCCATGGATTTTTTTAACTAGTTCATTTGCACTTTTTAGTGTCAATATTAAGTAAACAAGTGCAACAATTCCAACAATAGTTAAAATAATGTTTCCAAGAAGATTAAAGTTAATTGTTAGCATTTAAAACTCCCTAGTTATTTTTATTTTTTTTATTTTCGATATCTTTTTTTACTTGTTTAAGATTTTCTTTAGCTTCTTCAGCTTCATCTTTTGTTTTATCGATAGCTTTGTCAGCATTTTCTTTTATTTCTTCTTTGCCTTTGTTAGCTTCGATAGTGATTTTTTCACCTTTTTCATCAGCTACTTCTTTAACATCTTCAGCACCAGCTTTAACATCATCTGCTACATTACTTGCTGTGTTAGAAACGATTTTTGATACTTCAGAAGCACCTTCAGAAAGATTGTCTTTTACGTTTCCAGCTGTTTGTGCAATTTGATCTCCAGTTTGTCTAGCGATTTCTTTTCCGTAGTCAAATCCTTCTCTAACTGGTTCTAAATCTGTGTAAGCTCTGTATTTGATATCTTCATAAGTATCTTTAGCATTATCAACTAAATCAGTTGAAGTTTCTTTTACAGTTCTTACTGTTTCATCAAAAGCTTCACCGATGTCTTCTCTAGTTTCTTTACCAGATTTTGGTGCTAATAAAATACCTGCTGATACACCAATTAATGCTCCAAGTAAAGCCCCTTGAGTTCTCATTCTGCTATCATGATTTTTAGCTTTCCAAATTTCATATTTGATTTCTCTTTGTTTAGCTCTTGCTCTGTCTTCAATATAATCTGCTATTGACATATATATTCACTCCTTTTAAATTGTACTAATTATTATATACCCACTTAAATTCCTATATAACATTAATATATAAAAAATAACAAAGTTTATAAAAAATCCTAAGGTGGCCCTTACTTTAATACCTTCGTTTGTGTGAAGGTGGGCAAGCTGCCTAGCATTTCTGAAGTCCACTCTACGGAGGCATGTCATCCAAGCTAGGACTACGCAATCCCTTATAAAAGTTGTAGGTTTAAATTCGGACCTGTTTGCCTTAGGATAAGTTAATTATAATATATCGTTAAAATATTTGCAACAAAAACTTTTTCATTAATATTGACTTTTTATCTAAATTACAACGTTAATGGCTTAGAAAAGTGTTTCCAAATTTCAAAATTTATTTTAGTTATATTTATATTTATGATTTTTCTGACTATGATATAATATCTGTTAGAGGTACAGATAAATGACAAATATTATCAATGTTTTTAAAAATAGATCAAAATTTAGTAAAAGTGTATTTTATAAAACAAAAGAAGCACTTGAAAAACACGGCTTTGCTGTAAGTAATTCTTATGATACTGAGGCTATTTTAAACCTAGTTATTGGAGGTGATGGTACTTTTTTAAAAGCAGTCCATGATACGGATTTTACATCCATTCCTTTCATAGGCATTAATACCGGGCATCTAGGCTTTTACCAAGAGGTTGAAGCAAATGAAATAGAAGACTTTATACTTGCTTTTAAAAATGGCCAATATCAAACTCAGGATCTTACTATATTACAATCAACGGTAAATAAGAAAAGATTCGATTCTTTAAATGAAGTTGTTGTAAAAAGTAACAAAAATCAAATTGTAAGATTAAAAGTTTTTATAGATGGCAATTTTATAGAAAATTTCTCTGGTGATGGATTAATTATTTCAACTCCTCATGGATCTACAGCTTATAACCTTTCTTGTGGGGGTTCAATTCTTCATCAGTCTTTGAAGGGTTATTCTCTAACACCTATTGCTCCTATTTATTCTAACTTAAATAATGCAATAATTAGCCCTATTGTCTTGCCAGAAGATGCTACTGTGGAGATTTTAGTTTCTAAAAGAGATAACTACCACACTTTATTTATATTTGATGGTAAGGAGTATAGCAGCAAGGATTATAAAATTACTATAAAAGTTTCAAATAAGACAATAAAAAAACTTATTCTCGATAAAAACCATTATTGGTCAAATATCAAAAATAAGCTTATATAATTAATCTAATCTCACTTGATTAAATATGTCTCTCATAAGATTTCTCGCTATCGGTGCTACAGTGACACCACCAGTATCTGCTGCATCTTCGACAACAATTGCAATAGCAATTTGTGGATCATAGGCTGGTGCAAAACCAACAAACCAGGCATCGATAAATCCATTTGATTTATCGGTGGTACCAGTTTTTCCTGCTACTTGGATGCCATCAATATAAGCAGCCTTCCCAGTTCCTTCATTTACTACATCAACCATCATATCCCTAATATTGTTTGCTCGTCTTTGACTTGTTACAATTGATAATTTTTCTTCCTTGGCCTCATATAATTCTTTTCCTTCTTTGTCAGTAATTGTTTTTACAAGTCTCGGTTGCATCATAACTCCACCATTTGCAACCGTAGAAGTTACCATTGCCATATGCAGTGGAGTTACCTGACTTTTACCATAACCAAATCCTGTCATCGCAAGATCTACTTGATTTAACTCTTTATAAGGAATTATGGAGTCGTATTTTTCTAAATCAAATGGATAAGTTTTATTAAACATATAACGATCTGTCATATTTGCTAAAGTTTCCTTGCCCATTTCATTCGTTTTAGCTGCAAAATAAGTATTTGAAGAATACATAAAAGCTTTTCTTAAGTCAAGATTTCCAAATGTCAATCCATCAAAGTTTTTAATCTCAAAATTTTGTATTAATTCTGAACCTGTATCTTCATAATTTTCATCAATATTACTCTCTAACATTGCATTTGCAGTTACAATTTTAAAAGTTGATCCAGGTCTATATAGTCCAGTTGTAGTTCTATTCACAAGTGGACCATTATTATTTGCAATTAGATTATCCCAATTTGCATCGATGTTATTTGGATCGAAAGTTGGATTTGAAACCATAGCAAGTATTTCACCTGTTTTTGGATTCATAACTACTGCCGCACCAACGTGATCACTCATATAATTATAAGTCAAATTTTGTATGTTTTGGTCAATTGTCAAATGTAAATCATTGCCCACATCGTTTGTAACTACCATTTTTCTAAAATTACTCATATTTTCATCTTTTAGATTAAGTAGCCATTTATTAAATGTTTTTTCAATGCCAGTTTTACCATAGGTTTTTGAATTATATCCAGTAACTGTTGATGATGCTTTTCCATAGTTATAATGTCGATATTGATTACCATTTTGATCGTAGTCACTATATGCTAAAACATTGTCATTTCTATCTAAAATTTTGCCGCGTGCAATTGTATCTTCATTTATCCAATTTCTACGGTTATTGTCATTGCTCGCTATTGATTTTGCTTTAAAAAGTTGAAAGTAAACTAGGTATAAGGCAAGCCCCATAAAAAGTAACACAAAGAAAATCATTACAAAAAGTAGTCTCTTGTTTAGAGTTGATTTTGATAAAACCTTTAACTCTCTACTATTTTTCAATCTTTGGTCTTCTTCTTTTCTTTTAATTTTGTCTAAAAAACTCTCATTTGATGTACGTTTTTTATTTGCCTTTCTATTATTATTTTCACTCATCTGTCTCATCTCCATATTTTATATCACTTGCACAATATTGTAGGCATCCTAGGAGGATAAAACCTGAAAGCATTGATGACCCACCTTGGGAAATGAATGGCAAGGTTACACCTGTAAGAGGAATAATTTTTAACACGCCCCCAAGAATTATAAAAGTTTGGAAAGCAAATAATACTCCAATACAAAATGCAAGTATAGATAAAAATTTATCTTGTTGAATTAGGGAAATTTTAAATGATCTGTATACCAAAATCATAAATAATAGTATAACAGCAAGTCCCATAAAAATGCCCATTTCCTCAGAAATTGCAGAAAATATAAAATCTGATTCTGCAACAGGAACATAATCTGGATGACCTAGTCCAATTCCAGTACCAAAAAGTCCTCCGCTAGCAGTTGCAAATAGTGCTTGAGTTATTTGATAGCCTGTCACATCAATATCTGACCATGGATCTAACCATGTTGCAACTCTTACTCTCACGTGTCCGAACATAAAGTAAGCTAGGATAGATCCAAAAATCATTGCTACAATATTTAATGTTATTAAAACCCTATCTTTTTCATAAACAAATTGACTTAATATCATGAGTCCAAAAAATATAAGGGCAGTTCCCAAGTCTTTTTGTAAGAATAGAAAACCGATAAATATATATATTACAATATTCATATAGTATCTACCAAAAGGCCTCATAGAAACTTCGTTATATCTTGAATAAAAGCTTGCCACAAAAAATGCCAAAGGTATTTTAATAAATTCAGATGGTTGTACCGTAATTGGCCCTAAAATAATCCAGTTTTTGGCTCCTCCAATGTAAGAACCAAAAACAAGGGTTGCCATAAACAAAGCTACTGAAATAATCACATAAAATAAACTTATCTTATTCCAAAACTTAAATGTCTTTAGAATAAAAAAAGTTAAGAAAAATAGAACTATACCTACCAAGTAAAATTGCAATTGTCTTTTCCCATAAGATGGATTTAGCCTATAAATCATGGCTACCCCTATGGCAAAAAGCATATTAACTATTAGTAGTAAGATGTTATCTGCCTTTGTAAGTTTGGGTGTAAGAATAGTTGATAAAACTATTACAACCAAAATAGCTATGTAAGTGTAAATATCAGTTGTGCTTACATTTGAAATATTAAAAATTAAGGCTAAGGATAAGGCTAAAAATGAGAAAATAAACAGTAGAAAAATTGATTTTCTTATATATTTTTTTTCTTTTTGTTCTACATCTAAAGTTTTAAGCATTTTCTTCACCTTGGATAAACAAGAACTGCATTTGTCCTATATGGATAATGTCATTTGACTTTAGTTCAATCGCATCTTCTATTTTTTCATCATTTAAAAATGTTCCATTTGCAGATTCTAGATCTTCTAGGAAATAAATATCCTCATCTTGGATAATGCGGGCGTGAAATTTGGATAAATACTTATCCTTGATACAAATAGTATTTCTATCGTCACGGCCAATAGTGTTGTCCTCACCTATAAAATAATATTCTTGGACAATAAATCTAAATCCGTCATTTCTATTTAGTAATTTTAAATAAGTATCTGATTCTTGTTCTTTTTTTAATGTTGTTCTTACATCATAGTAAATAATTCTAATAATAGAATATATAAAATAAAAAACTACTATGACAAAAATATATTTTAATATTGTTGAAAATAATTGGTATAGGGTTAAATTTCCTATAACCTGTACTGAAAAAACATCATCAATAGCTTTCAAAAATTTTTCCATATAAACCATCCTTTACGATTTGTATATATTTTACCACATATGATTTATTTTTGAACTTGATAAATGTTTAAACAAAAAAACTAGGGCTAATACCCTAGCTTTGATTTATTCTACACTGTCAATTATTTTTTGCATTTGATCTTCTAATTGTTCTTTTTTATCGCTTGCTGCTTTTTCATTATCCTTAGAAACTGAGTTGATATATAGTTTTATTTTTGGTTCTGTACCTGATGGTCTAATAGCTACCCAAGATTCATCTTCAAAGTAGTATTTAAGTACATTTGATTTTGGAAGACCTGTTTCATCTAATTTATAATCTATAATTTTTCTAGTTTTTAAATCCGCTAGAGATTCTATAGGATTGTTTCTAAATTCTTCCATGATTCTACCTATGCGAGCTTTTCCATCGAGCCCTTGTAGGGTAATAGAGATAACATCGTTTGAGTAGTATCCGTGTTCTTTATACATATCATCTAGTACATCTAGTAATGATTTTCCTTGTTTTTTATAATATGCCGCCATTTCTGCAATCATCATTGCAGAGTTTACAGCATCTTTATCTCTAACAAAGTCTTTATAATTGTAACCAATTGATTCTTCAAAACCAAAGATAAATTTTCCGTCGTTATTTTTCTCAAGTTCATTTGCTACGGCATAGATGTTTTTAAATCCAGTTAGTACATCATATTTTTTGACACCATACTTTTTAGCAACTGGAGCTATCAAATCACCAGTTACAATCGACTTAACAACTGCTCCATTTTCAGGAAGTTCTCCATTTTTATCAAGAGCTTCTAAAATGTAGTTTGTAAGTAGGGCACCAATTTTATTTCCAGTTAAAAATACAAAATTTCCATTTCCATCATTTATTTCTACTGCACATCTATCAGCATCAGGATCGGTTGCAAGTAGTAAGTCTGCTCCAACCTCTTTTCCTAATTTTTCTGAATATTCAAAGGCTGCTGGCATTTCTGGGTTTGGATAACCCACAGTAGTAAAGTTTGGTGTCAAAAAATATGATGTACTAACTGGATTTAAAAACATCTATGCCGTAGCA
>Ga0068629_1000114_pt1 | contig 17534 bp, 20 predicted proteins | sample InSIn3gowninarea_FD_77432 | JGI IMG/M metagenome (GOLD analysis project Ga0068629, IMG submission 77432) | Clean room microbial communities from NASA Spacecraft Assembly Facility at Jet Propulsion Laboratory, Pasadena, California, USA -... ...
AAGCTGGACGAACTTTGGTCATGGCACACTTCCAGTGGGATTCGCCATGCACAACGGACAGATGGCAGGAAGCAACAGCTTCGTATTCCAAGCTCTTGAGACTTCACTGTTGACCTTCGATCCTCAGTTTCAATGTACTTCAGACGAACAGCGAGACACATCTGATGCTAGTTCGCTACTATAATACACTGACTTCTGATCTCAATTTCCATGAGCAATCTATTTTGCAGAAGACAGGATCCCTAGAACAACCATGATTAGCACGAAATCCCGCATAATTGCAATGGGATAACTCACTCTCAACGTCAGCCACGCTCTGGTCCAAGATCCTCTTGAGCACCTTGGGGTCCTCAAGCTCCTTGTTGATCTTTGCCGTGATGCTCTCGGCCAGTTCCTTCTGCTGGCGGACTTTCACTTGACCCTCGTACCTGACCCAGGAGTCCAGCACAGTCTTGGCCTCGCTGGCCAACTGGACCTGCTGCTGGAGCTCGAAAGCCTTGGCCTCGAGTTCGGCAGTCTCCTATGAGTGTGTAAGCACAGCTCTTTACTCTTGCGTCATCCTCGCTCGTTCTTGCAGGATCTCGTCTGTGAATACCTTGGAAACAGCAAAAAGATCCCGAGTCACATCAACAACACCACCCAGGCTCTTGACGCTCTCAATCCTCGACTTGACAGCATTGGTGTGGTCCTCCCTCGCAGCGTTCAAGATGGTCTTGATCTTGTTGTTGTGGCCCTCAGCCCACTCCTTGTACATCGGCCCTCCGTAGTGAGCGACCGCCCAGAAGATGCTGAGCAGCGAAAAGGCAACAACAGACTCCTCGTTGACGACGTAGATCTCGTTGCTGATGGCCGCAATGGAGAGACCGGCGCCGGCGGAGAGGATAGCGGTCTTGGAGGCCAGGCTGCTGCCGGGGAGGGCGTCGATGATTGACTGGGCTTGCGACTTGGCGTCGTTGTTCTGGTTCTGCGGCACGTTGGACTGGAAGCGGGCGGCGACCAAGGGAGTGGAGGTGGGAAGAGCGCGGGTGGATAGGGAAGGGCGGACACGGGCGGCGCCTGCTATGTGTTAGTGGCGGGGTCAATGGTGGGAATGCGAGGACAACAGACCGAGCGCACGGGATGCCAGACGTGAGGCCATTGTATAAATTGGAGTGGAGAGAATGAGAGAGTCGGGAACTGTTCGCGCAGACAGCTTTGAGACGTTCGGGAGGTGTCGTCGATTCGATGTTGAGCTTTATGCGCTAAACCCAAATGGGACAGAAATCTGGAAACTCCATCCTCCAAATAATTAATTTTATGCTCGCCTCCGTCAAACACGAAGTGAAACACGATTGTAAAATCCAGCAAAATGCCTAGTATAATAAGAGAAGAGCCCATCTCAAAGAAGCGCAAGCGAGTCACAGTCGAGGAAAAGCCATCAAGTGACGGTGCGCCACTAGCAAAGGCTCATAAAAGTGTGGCCAAACAAGCTGCGGCTCAAGTAGCAGAACTCGAGGCAGCCATCAGTGAATCTCAGAAAAATCTCAACAACATTGCAACTCTGCTGTCTCTGGCGAAGAAGGACGTCAAGCTCGGTCATGCACATTCAGCGTCCGTTATAGCGTTATGTCGAGTATTCTGCCGGCTTCTGGTTGATGGACGCCTCACACGATCGAATGCAAACTCGGAGAAGGAGCTTACGGTGATAGAATGGCTTAGGGCACGCTATGCGGACTATCAGCGTCTCGTTCTCGATCAGTTACGAGATGGCGAGCCCGCAGCGCAATTACTGGCGCTGACCTGCTGCATGCAATTGCTGCGCGAGGAGGTGTCAAATGCAACTACGGGTGTCGAGTCGATATGGAAGTCAGGTCTTTTTCTGAAAGTTGCCGCAAGCGTTCTGGGAAGCGCAGAGGACAGTGAGCTCTCTCAAGAGTTCACAAAGAGCTACGTCCAACCATATGACGACGTTCGTCATTACACCTTTATGGCGATATCGTAAGAAATGCTGCTCTCAACTATACTTCCCATATTGATCGTCTGCAGACAACTCCTCAAACCAGACAATAGAACAAGCCCACAGCACGAACACTACCTCGCCAACAGTCTAACTCTCCTCTCAACTCTCCACCCCGACGCCACCACCACCAAGCTAAGCGCCCTCTTCGCCCCGCCTCCCTCAGAACCCTCCTCCAGCAAACCCAAGCCCCTCCTCGCCACCACCCACAAAAAAGCCGCCCAATCCGCCTGGCTCTCGGTCCTCTCCTCCCCCCTCACCAAACCCCAACGCAAAACCATCCTAACCCTCACCGTCCCCGTCCTCGTCCCCTGGTTCCCAGCGCGAGTCGAACTCCTCATGGACTTCCTCACCGACAGTTACAACCTCAGTGGCGCCACCTCCCTCCTCTCCCTCTCGGGGCTGTACCACCTCATCTCCGAGAAAAACCTCGACTACCCCGAGTTCTACACAAAGCTGTACAGCTTGCTAGATCGCGATCTGCTGCACTCGAAGCACCGCAGCAGGTTCTTCAGACTGCTTAATACGTTCATGAGCAGCACGCACCTCCCCGCCGCCATGGTCGCCAGCTTCATCAAGCGTCTGAGCCGGCTCGCGCTTGATGCCCCGCCCCCCGCCATCGTCGCCGTCGTGCCGTGGGTGTACAATATGCTGCAAACACATCCGACGTGCACATTCATGATCCACCGGGCGCCGCGCTCAGCCCTTGAGCGCGGGGAGATTGAGGCCCAAGGCGCCACCGACCCCTTCAAGATGGAGGAAACCGACCCGATCGAGACCCACGCTATTGATAGTTGTCTCTGGGAGCTCGTGACGCTGCAGAGCCACTACCACCCCAACGTCGCGAGTCTGGCGCGCATCATCTCGGAGCAGTTTACGAAGCGGAGTTATAACCTCGATGATTTCTTGGATCATTCGTATAGCAGTGTAAGTCGAGTCACCTCACCCAAACAAGACCTGGCCATCGAAACAAGTTCCTGACTTTGAAGTTGGCGAGTTATCGTGACCATGGGCAATGTTTATGATGATGGGGGATGAGTAATTGGAAAAGGATGATACTAATGCTAATGTGTGCACAGTTACTCGAAGCCGAACTCGGAAAGGAAATGAAGCGAGCGCCGGTTGTGGAGTTTGAGATTCCAAAGACTGTGTTTACGACGAGGGAGGGGGATGACACGTTGTGGAAGCTGATGACGAGTGTGCTCGAGGTGGTTTGAGTGGGTGGATGGGAAAGTAGAGGTGCATAGAATTACAGTATAGACTACGGACTTTGTGTTTATACCCAGTCAGAGACTGGACGTGACGTCGATCGTGCAGGTTGGGCACATGCTCATACACTATCGTCTTGTGTAGACGCCATCATCTTGGGTATGAGTGGAGTATAGACCTCAAAGTGTCATTCAATGCTCCCTGTACATCACTATCCTCATCCACAGAACATTCCCCGCCAAGTCGCCCTAACCATCCACTTCATCTTGCCGAAAACAAACAGATACACCGCATAAAGCAGCACTGCCAACACGCTGCCCCCCCACTGCAACGCGTCGGACTCAAGCTGAGGTCTATCACGACGATAGCTATCGTGAACCCCACGTTAGGGTCTGTGAACGCCCACTATACTAGGTGGAAGCCGATATGTGGCACGGCGATAACACAGCTCACTGCCACGACGCGAAAGCAGAAGAACGCCAACAAGGGTGGGTGAGTGGGCGGGCGGGGATGCGTGCGTGCGTGGAGGTCATACATGCTGATGCTGGCGTCAATCCCGTTCAGTCCGAGTCCATGCGAGTGTGGTGCTTGGAAGTAGTGGTGGCAACCCACCCAATCCCGGGTGGGTGAGGTGGTGGTGGGGGTGGGTGAGCGGGGTCAAAAGAATGCAACTGCGAGTGCTTGGGTGGGCGAGCAGGCAGGCAGATTGGCAGTAAAGCGGCGGGTGGGCAGGGGTGGGTGAGCGGGCGACGCTTGCTGACAGGACCAAGGCGGACGAAGTCGTCGAGTTGTACAGCTGCGAGCAGAGAAATGATGCTAGAGTGGTAATGACCACTCTCTTGGTGGCATGCTGTAACACCAGACCTCCCCACCACACCCCCCTCAATCCCACTGCCGTATAACAGGTCTCGCGGGATCCCACGGCCCGTAAATCTCGTTTTTATACCTCTGCAACCCAATCAACCACCAACTACACAGCCCCATCGCGACCGCCGTAATGACCTGTCCCAGCACAACCCCGATGACTGCGCTCTTCCATCCGCCATCCGACACCACCACCGCCACGCCCCCGCCCGCCCCCATAACCAACCCCCACGTCAGCGCCAAATGCCCCCGCCAGCTGAATGCCCTCAAATACCTTCTAAACACCGGAAACAGGCCAAACACCTCAATGCTGAAGAGCGTGAGTGAAAAGACGTGGCGCGTGCTCTCGAGACGGGAGGCTAAGACGGTGCTGGCCATGAGCGCGGCGTTGGTGGAGAGGGAAGCCGGAAAGTTTGCGCCGACGCCGCGCCCGTAGTCGAAGAAGACGACGTTGATGCACATGAGCCAGAAGCTGATGGCCCAGATGGAGTCGCTCGCCGTCGATTTCGTGAGGGATTTCAGGATGGGCGACAGGCCCAGCAGCGCGCAGTAGATGAGGATGGCGGATTTGGCGGTCGTGAGGCGGCGTTGGGTGCGTGGGGACCAGCGGGAGTCGGGGTCGTTGTAAGCGGGGGAGCTTGTGTAGTCGGTGGATAGGGGGGATTTGGAGGAGGACGGGGTGTTTTGGCCGCTGGTGAGGGTGTCGCGGGCTTCGCTGTGGGTGTGGGGTTCGGCGATGGTGCTGAGGCGGATGGATTGGAAGCTTGTTCGTCTGGATTGTGGGTTCAGCTGTGATTTGGGCGTTGAGGTGCTGCTGGGTTGCGCGAGGTGGAGGCCTAGATTAGCCAGGTCTTTCTGGCTGGGTGAGCGCGACGGGCCTAAGCCTGCGCCTTCAACATATCTCCTCAGGTCTTTCTGACTTGGCGAGCGCGACGGTCCTTCAGATCTGCCGCTATTGTTATTGTCCTCCTGCGCAATGCGCGCAAATGCCTCCTCCTCCTGCTTCTTCTCCACCCACACATCCCACAAGATCCAGCCCAACACGGTCCCAACGCTGCCCACGCCGACCACCGTGATCGGGCTCACCTTCTCCTGTATAATGCCCGAAAAGCAGCAGACAAACACAATCATCGTGCAGACTTGCTGCACAATAACCATCGAGTCGCCGACGAGCGGCCAGAAGTCATAGGGGAGTAGCCGGGGATTGCGCTGGAGGGCATCGAGAAAGGTCTCCTCGTCGGTGTAGTTGTCGGGGTAGGATTGCTTCACCCAGAGCAGCTTTTTCCAGACGCCTTTGCGCTTGCGGCTGCGACTGCGGTGCTGACGGCGTTCGCGGGGTCGCACGCGGAGGAGGCCTTCGGCGTCGGTGACGGGGGCGGTAGTGTCGAGGACATGGCCGTAGCGGAGGGCGTCTTCAGGTGCTAGGCGGCTGCGGTCGGAGGTGACGCTGTTGGCGACTGACAAGACTGACATGGGACTTCATGCTTGTGCGTGGTATTGTAGGTTGTTTACTTTGAGATGGTAGATGACAACTAGGGGCGATGATCATGCCAAGGATCTCGAAGGTGGGGAGAAGTGGGAGAAGGGCACACAGCAGGGGAGGATATCTCTATCGTGGAAAAGACAGACATGCCACTTTCTCTCTGTGTTATCGAGCGGAGATACCTAGACTTTGTGTTGTATTTAAGGCGTGATTGATTGGGACTATATATGATACATGTAAGATACAAGTATGGACTCTGCCATTTGCGTGGCATGCTGAGCCAGCTCAAGCTATTCATTTTGAAGCGAAGAATTAGAGATCATTTCTGCAGACTGTTGAGACAGTGTCGTATGTGATCATGATCGTTATAGTGGCCCGATATCGGGAGAATATGTTCAATTTCGTAGTCGTGGTAAAGTAGTGGTGCGTTGCAACGGAAGCTTATCTTGTAAGCAATCTTGAGGAGAGCTAGAGCCGAAAGTCGACCCCAATGTCTTATCGAAACACAAGCCGAAAGCGAGTCCGGGAGCAGAGCCATAAGAAGGTCGTCATGTTGAGAGGTACCAGATGGAAAAGCAAAAGCAGCTGTTCCTCACATACACGACAACGCTGACATTGCGGGCATCTTTGGCGCTGCCACTGGAGTCCTCATTCGTGTAAGCATGCCCTGAATAGTAGCATCAATCCCCTTCCTCCTCGACTTGCTGGTGAGTGTCGTGATTGCAGTATGATCGGGCAGAAACTGCAGTGGCTCTAGAGCAAGCAAGTCCATGTTAGGCCTCATGAGGTCAACCGCCAGTCTCTGCTCGACATCTCTGGCATCCTGTTCTTCGTCCTCGAATGCTGCCTCCATGTCGAATGTCGCTGTCTGCTGCGCATCGTAGCCGTAGTGGGAAACGATTTTCTCTGCTTTCGTCGACATGCCTGGACGTGTCAAGTTCTTCTTCTCATCTGGTTGGGTAACTGGGGTCTTGGTGGATTTCGAAATATCTGGGCGTGTAAGTGTAATGCGAAGTGTGGCATTGCGGTCACAACCAAAGAGGAAGGAGGGAGAGAATAGCTTCGACTCTGAGAGTGAGGAGATGCTTGGCATAGAAGTTAGGTCGTCGGTATGGTCGCTTAATGTGGCGACAAAAGATTCCTCCTGTGTTGATAGTCTGGGAGTTGCCGGGCTGTCTAGGTCGATAGAGGAGACGGAGGATCTTGAGGAGAGGTGACTGTCCGCGGATGGTCGTTCGTGATAGAGCTCATGTTCTGGTTCTGCTGTGTTTGGGTGCTCGATCTCGGTCTCTAGCTGGTGATCATGATCAACGTCATCATCTTCGTCATCTTCATCCTCGTCCAAGAAAGAAAGAGAGTCGCTTTTCAATGCTTTCTGGTAATCTGCAATGGCAGTACGTGTCCGCAGATTTGGTTGTGGTCGAGTAGGCTTGGGAGCTTCCACTTGCACTTCCAGACCATTCTCTACTGGGAAACCATACTCCAGGACTTCATCGAACTTTTCATCTGTACCGAAGAAAAGCTTGAGTTGTCTCTGTGTTGCAGGATCGCCGAGATAATGTCGTGGTGTTATGTCTGGTATCGTTGGGAGGTTGTTAGTGCCGCTTGGGTCGATGTTGTCGACTTGGGGTGATGATCGTGACAATGCTCGAGGACGTCTCCTTGGTGGTGTGACAAGCATGCTAGTGCCCCTTCTGACAGCCACATCTGGTGAGGAAGCATATTCTGATAGTCTGCTGTTGTAGGATTCGCAGCTTGGACGAGGCGAGTATGGAGCGCGTGCTGCTCCAGGCATAATGGCGGAGAATCTCGACGAACAACTTAAAGTACTCGCCGATTTTCGTAGCTGTCTTCGAGGTGGCTCCAAGGTGTAGTTGGCCTGGTTAGTTGCTGCCAGCGGAACGTATGTGAGGCTAGTCTGAGCCAACAACGCCTGTTCTGCGGACGTGAATTGAGCTCGTCTGACTTTCGGTGGTAATTGTGAGTACCAGTCGTCAGGTTTAGCAGCAGCCGAGGATTTTGTACTTTTAGTAGCAAATGTGGTACTGCTGCGTGAGCTAAGCTCTTTGCGCCAAAGTGGCTGACTCGTCTGTTTTGTTTCAGAAGCTGGTAGCTTCGGCAGTAGTGAAGCTTGGAGACGCAGCTCGTCCGCAAAGGCAGAAGTTTGAGGTCGGAGATGGCGTGGTGCTGATTGTTCAGTAGTGGTGGACACTAGAAGCGATCTATAGGGAAGAACCCCGGATGTCAGTAACAGTAAGCTAAACTTTGCTATTACGCAACTAATCACCCAAAGTCAAAATTCCAAGGTACAACGACATCTTTCTTGAGCAGATGGCTTGGCTAGTGACACTAGACTGCATCTCGGCACCGCACTATCTGGACACTCTTTCTGGCACAGCCTCGACATATCCATATCCGGTGGTTGATGCGATGGAACTGGAAGTCGTTGCAAGAGGCTCAGAATAGCGGCTCGTAGCTCCAACTAATCGGCACCACAGACGACATGGCAATCTGCTGTCACGGGCTGACCAGCGATACGGGATTCGATAGTAGGAAATGCACTTTGGTACCTTTTCAACTCTGTTTCAGAATGCGGCAGTGAACCTGCATCCTCATTGGACATTGATGATTTGAGTAGCGCCGTCATCGCGTCTGACTTGTCCCAGGGTTAGGCTGAAGGTGGGCTGTGTCGATCCGAATAGCGTGGCCCGCCGTAAGAGAAATGCCGGAAGCCTATTCAGGGCAGAGAAGTCACACAACAAGACAAGGTCGACAAGACAACAGCAGTCGTCCTCGATATGTGATGTTCAGAATTGTGTCAAGAGTGCAGATAAACGAGCAGCACAAGCTCAAGCTATATGAATGTGGCCGAAGAGGAGACACAGCATGTCAGGAGAGATGGAGAGATTATTGTCTACACAGGGCTTTGCGCACCCCATCACTTCGTAGCTTTTGAAGCATGGACGACCCTACGGCCACCTGCACCGAAACCCGCCGACGTCGATTTTCGCAAAGCACGCAGCTGGCAGCCGCCCTTTGCTGTGCTGAAACTTTGTGCGTGCACCCCAGTCTGCTGCGAAATACGGAGTTTTAGAAGTCGAGTATCGTGGCAAAATCACCGAGTATTGCCACATGACCACTGCTTGCTCACCGCCTTGAAAGCTGCAGAGATAGCACGAAGTGGTCTCCTTGTTCTCACAAGATTGATTAGTCCTGATCTTCCGCGCTGTTGGGTTCATCTGCTCTACCCCTCTTCGATCAGCAAGCTTCCACAATTTCGCAACCCCTCACCGAACGGGCGATGAAAATAGGACGACCGAAAACTCTCATGAAACTCAAACAGACGCCAGGATTTAGCCAACAGCAGCCTATCTTTGTGATGAGCGTTCCCACTGCCGTCACAGCCACAAGCTAACCTTTGGCCTAGAATCCACCGTAGGAGCTAGCTGACACAAGCGCCTGAAACGGTCTGTGATGGCTGAAACGGGCTGCACTACTGCTAGCTCGCCCACTGGCGTGTTTGCTTTCAGCTTGGTTCCGAATCCTCCGTTCTGCAACGTGCTCGTCCTGGACATGGGCACTATTACGCGACACCCTTGCTCGAAAGCGTCATGATATACTAGTAGGGATGCAGACATCATGCAGTAGTTCACTAGTACTAGTAGTGAGGTTGCTCCTTCCTTCTGGGGGCAAAGATCCTGGCTTACAAGACTCGGCGGATTTTGCTAGTGAGTACGGCACTTTGCTCACCACTGCTTCGGGGACGGTCTGGCTGAGTGTGATGAGATTTGGTCACAGCAGTACAGCCTGAGCAGCCTCGTCTGGTTGTTCAGCTAGACCGCGCCGCGACGCGATAAGTCTATTGAATGACTTGACTGATAGCACTATATCAAAATCACATTGGTGACTGTAGCATCAAATCATCATCATAACCGCCAGCATGTCTCTTCAGCCAGTCACGCTCGCAGACTTCACCACTCTCCTGTACACTGCCAGTCTCTCCTGCACTGACTGCAGGGCAAAGTGAGCTTGGTCTCCGTTCTTTTTGAGACGATACTCGATTACAGCAGCACAACATGAGCCACCTCGCCTGTATAACTACCTAGACCATTCTGAGGCAGGACGAATCTATCCAAGTTCTCGACTGCTAACACTATCACCATCACATTCGTGACTATAACACCAAATGACCACCATGACCACCAGCCCGTCTCTGCAGTCAACCACGCTCGTAGACTTTCACATCCTTCGTCTTCACTTCGCCTGATCTTTCTACATCCACCTCACTTCAACAATCACTCAATCCTCGCCTCGAGTTCACTTGCTCCTCACTCCTCACTACAGCCTCCTGTCACTTGAACACCACCCAGCCTCGCGCAAGCATGCAGCCTTGCCGTCGTCCCATTCCGGCTAGCGCCGTGTTCGTAATGATGCTTCAGCACTAGTATATATACCTCATTTCCCCTCGAGCTTTCTTCCTCTTTCTTCTTTTGACCAAAGTGCTTCTGCCGCAAGCTCGTCGCCTAACGCACAGTAATAGCAAAGCATAGCAAAGCATAGCACAGCAGCAGCACCAATTTCGGGAACATCTCATCTGGGTCATCTCCACGCACGTCCTCGGACGGGCAGGCGAGCGAGCTACGATCCTCGACTTACTCCGTCTACTCATCCCTCCTCCTAGTGCACATATCTCTCGAGCTCTCTCAGGGCTCGGTAACAAGTCTAGCGCGCACAAGCATGTGTAGAAGCGGAGGGAAAAGCTGGAGGGCCACAGTCAGAGACGTGCTGTGGCGAGAAACGTGCTGTGCGCGTGTAGTTAGGAGCTAGATGCCATCTCCGTCCTACTCCTGCGTCGGCACCCCGTCGTACTCGTTATCGTTGTGTATTTCCACTGGTCCCTGCTGGTGCCCGCTGGCTCTGGGGGGGTTAGGGCGTGTCAACGATGCCACCAGCATGTCACTGGCGCTCCCAGCCCGTGGCAAGCCCGTGGCATGCACGATCGCCCTCTGCTGTTTGCGGTCGTGAGCGATGGTCGATATGCCGGCAGAGTGATATGTCCATTTGTAATCCCACAGCTCGCGGCATGAAAGTCGTGATTATATCTATACGCCGATGGCACTGCTACGAGACTCGTGAATGACGGGATGCGAGGATACGAGGAAGTAAGTGGTGGGAGCACTTCGACACTGACGAGAATATACAGTAGAGAACGTCATGGCAGCCTTCTTAGATAGTGTCGTCGAGCCCTGCTGTAGCGCCAGAGTGGAGAAAATGGGCAGAGAGCCAATGTGGCGTATGCTTTGCAATACCACGGTGAATCCAGCAACGACGTACGTCAAGTGCAAGATGGCGCTGATGCAGATGATTTCAACACCAATGACTAGTTGTTCCTAGTTCAAACATCTCTCCTCAGCGGTAAAGATAGATGTCCTTCAAAACTCTTCACAAATCACACCAATCGTCCCCACTCAGCCTTCAGCTCAACAGCCCCATCCTCATCGACAATCTTCCCTCGATCCCACTCCCTGCCCTCCCCCCGCTTCGCCCACCTAACATCGCTCTCGTCTTTAGTATCTCCCTTCTCCCACTTCTTCACCTCGGCATTCGTGAACCCGGCGGCTCGTAATCGGTCTGCGCCCTGCTGCTTCCACTTGACACGATCGCGCATCGCCTCGAGAGCTTGTTCCCAATCGTCCTCGCTTTCTGGGTCAGGTCGGACATCCAGGGAGGGATCGTAATTTGAGTCGAAGCGGGTGTCCATTGCTGTGCCTGAGCCGACGAAGACGCCGCGGCCGCGTTTGCGTGGGGTGGGGAGGGAGGGGGGTGGTGCGGGGCCGACTATAGCTTCGAGAGGGTCGGAGTCGGAGGCGGAGGGTGAGGGGGGTCGGCGATGCTGGTGGGGAGGGCTTTGTCTCTGGATTTTCCCAGGTTCGTCTGGAGAACTGGAATGTCTGAGTCGCCTATCGTTTCTTGTCTTGTCCTCGTGGTCTGCAGACTGTCGTCCCTGACCCTCCTCATGCCGTCTTTCCTTCTTCCTGTCAGGCGACCGCGAACGTGTCCTATCTCTATGACTGTGGTGGCGATGCCGCCGACTGCTCTGATGCTTGTGGTCGTCTTTGTTCCTTCTCGACCGTCCACCCTCTTCCTCGTCATCTGTGTACTCTCGATGCCGCCGTCGTGGCCGCTCCGTCGACGACTCCTCCCCGCGATGTCGCCGACGATGTCTGTCGTCCGACCGCCCATCTTCACGCTTCGGACGACGTGGTGATCGTGTTCGTGAACGGGATCTCCTCCTCTTCACTCTATCTTCCTCTTCCGGTACCACATCTGCTTCCCTCCTGCGCTTCCTCTGATAGTCTTCATAGTCGCGAAACCGGTCCAGCACTTTCTTCCCAGATACGTTCCTTTGTCCGCCGGCCCGATTGAGTGCTCTTTGCTTTTCCCGGGCTTCGCGCTGCTCCTTCTCCAGGAGGGCTGCGTTGTGGCTGTCGGTGTCCTTGAGCAGACTAGCGAGGAAGCGGGTATTGGGCTTCGGACCGGCGCCGAAGGGTCTTGGATTTTTCGTTAGTGGGATTTCAGGCGTAGATATGAGGTATCAGACCTTTTGGGCCGAAATGCTTCGAGACCTACAGCTGAGTATTGTTTTGAGCTGGCTTGCGCTTCTTGTTTCATTGCCTTGGCGACGTACTCGTCTGAGTAGTCATTCTCAGCTGGGGCCATTATGTGTAATGCTTGTAAGGTGATCGTGTGAGGTTTCTAGCAGTAAGACAATCTCGGGCCATACTCCGTCTTCGCCAAGCCTCGTCATTGTTGATAGTAAACAAGACATCCTGTTTTTTCTATCACAGCAATTTACAATGGAAGCACTAAACGAGCTCTCGATCATCAAGCTCGGTGAACCGTTGCTGTCGGCTGCCGAAGATGAAAGACACCATGAACATCCACGAGTCTCAGACGCATCTTCGAATGCGCCTCACAATGACATCCCAACTCCAGCCAGTCTCGAAGCCGACCTGACGCATTACAAAGTACGTGATACTTCAGCCTCCAACGCTCGGCATGAACTCTAACAATCAGTCTAGGAGCTCTTCACGAAACTACGATTTAGCTATGTCGAACAAGTCACAAAGGAGAAGTTTCTCCGCGCAGTCGTCGGCGATCCACCACTATACATCTCAGCATCAGAGAATGCCTCACTCGAATCACATCTCCTCTCCGTCAAAGCCAGTCTAAAGGCGCAGAAAGTAGAAGTCGCCCACATGGTAGCAGAGCTAGAGCGTCAGGGTCGAGAACTGAGTCAACGATATCAAGAAGTCCAATTACAGTCAGCGCAGCTGCAAGACCTACCAGAGCAGATCCAAGGCTTGAAAGAGTCGATTCAAGTGCTCAAAGCAGCACAGGAGCCCAAGACAGACAATCCTCTGCTTGCATTACCACTTTCCAAGACAGTGGAGGTTCTGTCGGACAAGGAAACCGAATCGGCTAAGCTAGATATTGAGCTTTCAGAGATGCAGGCGGCTGCGAAGAGGAGAGCGCGGGAGCTGGAAAGACTGCAAAGTGAGCTTGAACCCATCCGAGCACAGAAGATTCGTGCTACGAACGATGCTCAGGAAGCAAAGAGGCGGAAAGCGGCTGGAATGCCTGGACTTGGTGATGAGCTTGAGGAGCGTGGAAGGTGGTTGCGAGGTGTCGATACGGCGCTAAGAGCCATGCTCGAGGTGTGAGGGTGAGAGCAAGGGTTCTGGTGGTGGCCGTCATTGAGAGGTCTGCGAAATGGATGGTGTTCTGGTTTGGTACGGTATACCCAAGGCGTGTCAATGAGGTACGGGTACAATGGAGTATTAGCAACCAGGGAGGTAGTGCTGCTTCTGTTTCGTCAAACTACAGCTCTGCTATGATGCCATAACATTTTGCATTGTGTTACCCACCACTGGAACAGTAGGCCACCGAACACAACGCCTTACCGGAGCTTGCAGTGTTTGAATTCAATAGCCAAAGAAACGTGAATATGAATAATATCGTATGCCCCAGATTCAGAAGTAAGTAAGCTTTACTAGCGCATTGCGGGGAAGACTACAGTATGACGATCGTGAACATCCGCTATCTGAGATGACCTCCGCTCTACGTTCGCCATCCCGTGAATACAGCTTCACAACAAGAATCATGTCTCGAGGCTACTCACAATACGCCGCCTCACTAGCTCAGGATGAAAGTGAGAACGACTCCGATGCAGATATGGAGTACCAGCCAGCTTCTGGTGGCGAGACAACAGGGACCGATGGAGATGAAGATGTAGAGATCCTGGAAGGAATCACAGAAGAAGACGAGGACTATGAGGACGAAGACGATGATGAAGACTTTGAAGACGCTGCAGAACAGGTCATGGAACAACTCATCGAAGATGGGCGGGCTGTAGTAGGCGAAGATGGCACGATCACGGTTGACATGGCCGGCTTTGATGACGGAGAGGAAGACGACGAGGAAGACGACGATGATGCCGAACCATCTGCAGATACACCAGCAGGCTTTGCACCCGTCACAGAAACTTCAGTACCAGGCACGACCACTGCTGCTCCTCCTGCACCTCCTCAGCGAACAACACAAGCCAGTATGTTGTCCTGCACCTTTGTCTTACGTCTACTAATAAGTAGTCTCAGTGACCGCAACGCAATTCCTCCAAGCACTGCTAAGATCAGGCCAACTTCAAGGTTTGGGAGGCTTCGATCAACTCTTTGCTGGTGCAGACGATGATGACGACGATGGACAAACATATTACCGGGATGTGCGATCTCGAGGTCCGCGAAGAGAAAAGAAACCACATCCCCCTCTAGTATACGAGTCGAAGCCAGAGGGTCGGGCATTGATGGACTCTGGCATCTTTGGCACAAATGACAGAACTTTGCCTAGCAGCGATACCGATCCGATGAAAAGCCGGAAGAGAGTGGCATCACGCATAATGCATCGTGAGCTAGGTCTGGGGTCGCCGGGTAGAGAACGAAGTAACAACCGCCTTGTCTCACAGGAACTATTACCTTCTTCCAACGCAGATACCATCATCAACTACGACGAACGATGTTACTCTGGACAATTTTCGGAAGATGGCAACTTCTTCTTCTCCTGCGCTCAGGACTTTCGTGTACGCATGTACGATACGTCAAATCCCTACAGCTGGCGGCTTTACAAGACTGTCGTCTATCCTTATGGCTCGTGGACAATCACGGATGCTACACTGAGTCCAGACAACAAATATCTTGCCTACAGCTCCATCCGACATATTGTCTGCTTAGCCAGCACAGACCCAGATACTGACGCAGAGCCTTACCTGCTCGATCTAACCGACACGGTAGGCAGCGGAGGCTCCCGAACTCGAGGCCGACATGGTCGTGGAGAATTTGGTGTAAGTAGTTGTTGACAAGGGTACTGCAATATAGGTCTAATGGTAGTGCAGATATTCTCGCTTCGTTTCTCAGGAGATGGTACCGAGATTGTAGCGGGCCACAACCGCAACGCAGTATTGGTTTACGACCTGGAGTCGCGGAAAACAATTGTCGAGATTACAGGACACGATGACGAGGTCAACGCCGTCTGCTACGGCGACAAGTCATCACCACATGTTCTCTACTCCGGCTCCGACGACAGCACAATCAAAGTCTGGGATCGCCGATCGCTAGGTGACGGCCGCGCAGCAGGCTGTTTCCTTGGCCACACTGAAGGTCTGTCCACCACACCCCTAAACTCTACCGGCTCACCCCACTCACATCTTCACAGGCGTGACATATGTGGACAGCAAAGGCGACGGCCGCTACGTCCTTAGCAATGGCAAAGACCAAACAATGAAACTCTGGGACCTCCGCAAAATGCACTCGATCGAAAAAGCCGAAGCCCGCAGCAGCACCGCCTACCACACCTCCGGCTACGACTACCGCAGCGACAACTTCCGCTCCTTCGACTATCGCGGGCCCCACCCAGACGACTGCAGCGTCGTCACCTTCCAAGGCCACTCTGTCTCCCGCACGCTCATCCGCTGCCACTTCAGCCCGCCCGGTAGCACAGACAGCCGATACGTATACTCCGGAAGCGCGGACGGCCAGGTCTACATCTACAACATGGACTCGACGATCGCGAAGAAGATCGACGTCCTCGGCGTGACCAAGGGAACGCGGCCGGAGCCGACAAACGAGGATCTGCAGAACAGCTACTGGGGCATGCGCCGCGGCACGACGTGGGATACGTGCGTGCGAGACGTCAGCTGGCATCCGAATGCGCCGGTGATTGCAGCGACGGCGTGGAATGGACATGGGAATATGTGGGGGACGTGTACGACGCATACGTGGAACGATGGGCTCGAGGAGGATGAAGGGGAGCCGGCGATGGGGCTGAGAGTCGACCATAAGCTGAGGCGCGAGCCGAGATTCTATGGAGAGGAGCCCGCTGCGCGAAGGCCGGGAGGCAGGGGCATGAGGAGGAGGCAGGTGGACAGTGATGATGAATGACTGAGACGGATCAAGATTGCGAGCATGGTCGCGACTACGGGGGCGTATATGGTGATTTTTCTCGCGATCAGTATTTGGGGATGGTGGTAGGTGGGATAGCTGAGGACGCGAGTTTCGAGGTCATAATGAGGGAGCATGCATGAGCTGAAATTGTACATATAATACAAAGCTCTTTTCATCATCAATGCAACCCGCTAATAGATGACTATCATCTCCCTTTCTAACCCCCCCCGCGCCGTGCCATGTCCAATGTCCAAGTTCTTCGAGTGGTGGCAAGATTGCCACTCACAACTGCTTCCGTAACTTATCAAATCCCCGTGCCGCCTTGCCACAAAGCAATTCGGTTGTCCTCGTCCCTTGACTCTAAGGATGAAGTCTGTGTGGTGGTGCTGCCGTGTTGCGCTCCTCTTCGACCAGTCGTACTTTTCGATCACGCGCCTCCGACGAGGATGTTGTTCACAGGTATATGTACTGTAAAGCCAGTCAGCTGCCGCCCCATAGTGCTTCTTCGCATAAACTGACCAAGCTTAACAACGTAGCCAATGACACCCATAATCAAGAAACCCATGCCTACTGCTTGGCAGATCTTTGTGAACTCTCTTCGGTCGGCTGGATGGCTCGTTAGTACCACTCTTCTTGAAAGCATCGTAGTGGATGCGTTGTTGTTGTTGTGTGATTGTCTTCTTCGTTTGTATCTTGTGGCGGCACGTTTCGCGCCTGGGATCGCAAGATGGCATCGCTAAGGGGGATGGTGGAGTCTACGTACGCTTTGTGCATCCTAGGAAGGGTTAGTGAATACAATACATCCAGCGCTCAATATCGCCCATACGGTTAATGAACTGGGTTCCCTCCTTCAAAAAGTCCTTTGGCACATCGAGGAGTTCGGTGATTTGATCTTGTGCTGCTACAACACTGACGACTCCTACTCTCGAGATATTGTCAGTATGCAAGTGAGCCACTACTCGATGAATAGCCCCCGATCGCAGATGCTGTTGTCGACGAGTACTACTCGCTCAGAATGGCTGCGGCTGGCGTTCGACGGTACCAATTGAATTCAGCTGCGAACTTGATACGTCGAAGTGAAAGCAGAAGTACGAAGGCGCAAAGTGAAGCAGGCCAGCTGCAGGATGTTGAAGTGAGGTGAGTCGGAAAGGAAGTGAAGTCGTCTCGAGTCTTCGCAACTTCCGTGGATCAGGGGTTCACTCCACTCGGTGAACCACCTGGCCTTCCCCAGATATCACGAGAGCAGTCATCTACAACTACAACTACATCGCCGAGACATATTCGACAACAACATACCCAAGCGCCACTCCTCACCTTCTCACCGTCGCGCACACTCGCCTCCACAAAACAAACACAACGACCACAATGTCTTCCTCAGCAGCACAAGATCAAATCACCGAACTCCTCGATGTGCCAAAGGACTTTTTGAAGGAGGGAACCCAGTTCATTAACCGTATGGGCGATATTGAGCGCTGGATGTATTGTA
>Ga0068629_1000115_pt1 | contig 17498 bp, 19 predicted proteins | sample InSIn3gowninarea_FD_77432 | JGI IMG/M metagenome (GOLD analysis project Ga0068629, IMG submission 77432) | Clean room microbial communities from NASA Spacecraft Assembly Facility at Jet Propulsion Laboratory, Pasadena, California, USA -... ...
GCACAATAGAGCTTTAACTGGATGATGTTGAAGTGTATGATGTAGGGTAGTCTTCTCTTCTTGAAATAGAAGGAATTATTCCTAGACCTTATGGAGGCTCATCTCTTCTATTAGTTTCCGTATTAGCTTATCTAGTAGATCTAGTTTTAACTTGATATAAAACATATTGAGTTCCAAAATTCATGCATACAATATTGGGGATTTCCTCATTTTCCATGTTCTGTTTAGCTTTTCTATCCAAGTTCTTAGCTTATCTAACCAATTTATAGTGATGTATGTAGATTCGAACACCAATATTCAGGTTGTGCAGTTTATTTTATCATATTTACAATGATTGAAGAATTACTCGAAGAGGCTACCAAATCTTTTACTATGTAAGGCATCCTTCTTTGATTATTAGGATCATATCTTCCATATCTTCTTTTTGGACTAGCTCTATCTATTGACAAGAGCTTGTTCTACATGTATCTCACTATAGCCTTCAACTCTTGTATCTCAAAGGTTTTTGTAGTAAGGGTAGTAGGATCTATTGCTCTCAATGGAATGGGTGCTAATGGTATGGGCTAAAACTGAGCACTAGATAAGCTAATACGGAAACTAATAGAAGAGATGAGCCTCCATAACGTCTAGGAATAATTCCTTCTATTTCAAGAAGAGAAGACTACCCTACATCATACACTTCAACATCATCCAGTTAAAGCTCTATTGTGCATGATATTTTAGGACCAATAACTTTGCCTTCCAAATTTGAGAATGAGAGGAAACTTGTTATTATAAGCCTAAGGTTTTCTTCATTTATCAATATATAAAGAGAAGAGGCATCTCATCAATATCAAAGAAGATATCAATTTGATTATGAAGGTAGGCCTCAAATCAATTTCTCCTTCAATATTGTAAATGAGATGGAGAATTTCCCTTCTAGAGCATCTATGTTTGATGCACTTTTAATTCTTGGATAGTTAGACTTGTTAAATGAATCATTAAAAATTATGATGCTAACTTCTAGAAAACATAATATTTCCTTAAATCAATTAGAAATTATTTCCAAAATAGGAAAAAATAGGCCTACTCCATTTTACATTTCTCTAAGAATGGAGGGTTCGCTTATACATAATTTCTTGGTTGATACTGGTGGTGCTACTACTATTATGCTAAAAGTTTTTTGTGAGGCTGAGTTTAAATTGTACTAGAGATACACCTAGTATCCTACAACTAGATCGTAGTCTAGTTAGAAATATAGGGGCAGTAAAAGATGTTTCCATTTCATTGCATAAACTATCATAATTATCTTTCTCGTAATAAATTATTATGGTATACTTACTCCCTTTGTTTGAATTATGCTTATCAAGAGATTCCATATCAATTAAAAATATTGGATTAGATCAATATGAATCTCTTAAAAGATGAAGAAGAATTATGTAATAACTTACTTACATAAAGATATAAAGAAGATGATTAGTCTATTCAATTTATCAAATAAATGAGAGATGTTGATATTGGAAGGTACTATATTTTAGAGTCAGACTATGTCATCACTACAATTACTCAAATAGAATATAGAAAAAAGGAGTTTTGTACAATGGACTTTAATGGTGCAAAATATTAAAAAGGTGTTGGAGCTAGTGTTGTCCTTTAATGCCTATCATAACCATTCAAAAGATTCTCCTATAGGCTAATATGGACCTATACAAATAATACAATTGAATAGGAAGACCTTTTCCTTGGTCTATCTAAAGCTATAAGATTGGGAACAAAGTGATTATTAGTAATTAGAGACTCAAAATTGATCATCAATCAAGTTACTGATAGATGCACAATCAAGCATCATTATCTAAAATCATACAAAAATAGAGTCAAGGATATTTTAGAGGATTTTCTTGCATTAAATTTTAAGGTAGTTAGAGGATGTCATAACACCTTAATTGACCAATTGGCATATATGGCAGCTAACTATGAGGTTGTTTCTCATTCAAAGTTTAGAATGGATATTAAGTTAGTATTTAGGCCATCAGTTCCTAATAATGATTGTCATTGGTAAATTTTTTTTATTACAATAAGTAAATTAACCAATTCATCTAATATTTTATTTACTCCTTAGATGAAGAAAATTTACTCAATGATCTTCAAAATAAATATATTATTCAACTAAAAAATAAATTCATCCCAAAAGCCTTGATATCCTTAGAGAATGCATTTGATAAAGAAGATTGATTTAGAACTATTGCATCAAGTCAACATAAAAGAGCTTATCATGAAATAGAAGTCCTTCCCAACAAAAGAGTGAATATTAGGATAGATGTTGCTCCTCATGAGATCAAAGATGTGATTTTACTTTCAAGAGAATTTCAAGATATCATTTCTTTGAATTACCAAGATGTTAAGACTTACAACATGGATGTGTTTACAAATATTTTTATTCTTGAGAATGCAAATAAATAAATACCTATAGACCTGAGAGACATTTGTAATTTTGAGCTAATGGATAGTAATTTACAACCACAAAGATGATATAGAAGATAATGAACCAAATGAATTGAGATGATGTACCATGCAAGATTGAGTTTGCATACTTACCTCATAGAGCATACTTGATATTGATGAAATGAATATGTTAACAAAGTGTTGATGATTAATGACACCTGCACCTGAAGTCATGGAGCAAGTTGATCTAAAGAGAGGGCCACAAGCAACCTATTTCATTTTCAAAAGGGGCAACAATGACCTATTTTACATATAGAGGAGTGTTGGTGGTCTTCATTATATTGTTGTTCATTTCAACTAATTTTGTACCTCCACATGAATTCCCAATGATCACAGTGTGATATCCATATAAGTCAATGTTTATCAGAATGCTTGCATAAGGAAGTACATAAACCCAACCTTGAATGGCAGCATCAAGAGATACCTTAAAGGATTGCCATCATCAAGACCAAATATGAGATCATGTATCTCCTTGATGTGGACTTACTATTAGATACCTATTTATATAGATATAGTAATATGCCCTACTCCTTGGTTCGATGTGTACCTACATAAACAAGAATATAGTTAGCCTATTATATATATTAACGATATCCAATATAACATTAATATTATTGAACTAGGTGTTATTAGTGTTTCCTAATGTATTAATTTAAATACATAAATCAATTTTAGGTGATAACATATGCCCCACTTTGAGTGGGAAATTGAAATCACTAGGTGAATTGAGATTTTTCTTTCAAAGTACAACCAAGATATCATAACAATAAAATATTGATAAGTATTGACAAGCATAATACCAACACTAATCAATCTATTTTGATATTGAACAATGATAAAGGTATAAAAAATATGAGCAACATATTGACAAAAGATATGAGTCAAGAAAACCCCCTTATATGATGTTTGCACCTAGTTGATGTTGATGTGCTCCATGAGCTCCAATAATGACTCACAAAGAAGGGAGTTCTAAGGTCCATAATCATCTACTAAAAGGTCACAGATGATAATTACACACACACACACACACACACACACACACACACACACACACACACACACACACACACACACACACACACATATATATTTTTACTATGTTTAGAGTGCAACCACCTCATGTCACTGATGGTTCTATCCCTTGATCTTGTGGAAGCTGGACTTCTTCCTATCGAGAAGCATAATGATAGATTGGGAGCTAAAACTTTGCTAAGAGGTGTATTGCAATGAATATGAGAGTTGAAACTCTATGCTAAGAGGCCTATTGTAACAAGGGGATGGAAGCTAAGACTTCACACCAAGAGGCATGGAAATGATGATCTGAGAGCTGAGACTCCATGCCAAGAGGCATTATGAGAGGATGATGAGAGCTAAACTCCATATAACTGCAAGGGGATGGAAGCTAAGACTTCGTGCCAAGAGGAATATTGCAATCATGTGAGTTGAACTTTGCAATGAAAACTAGGATGAATATGGGAGCTAAGACTCCATGCCAAGACTCATGGAAATGATGATCTAGGAGCTGAGACTTTGCACCAAAAGGCATTTTAAGAGGATGATGAGAGCTAAACTCCATATAATTACAAGGGGATGAAAGCTAAGACTTCATGCCAAGAGACATATTACAATCATGTGAGTTGAACTTTGCTATGAAAACTATGATGAAGATGGGAGCTAAGACTTCATGCTAATACACATGAAAATGATGATCTGGGAGCTGAGACTCCATGCTAAGAGGCATTCATTGATTTTTAATTTTGCTGATTCTAACTATGAAAGAGGACCATGGGCAACCATTTTTTGATAAGTGCAGAGCACTGGCATTCCATTTTCAATGTCCAAACAACTCCATATTTTGCTTTATTATCATTTATCCCTATGCTTATTCTTGTAGTAGCATTTATTTTGGAATCAAACACATGGAGTGACCAATGGTTTGCTTTGATATGATATTTTTTCAAGTGCCTAGCATTGATGGGATTTTTGAGAATTTCCCCATCCAATGTAGATAATCTATATGAACCTTTGCCAAAGACTTCTATGATGATATATGGGCCAACCTAGTTTTGCTCAAATTTTACTCTAAGTTCATCCTTTGCAGTAGTGTTGGAAATGTTCTCTTAAAGACCCATATCTCCAACCTCAAATTCTTTGGGTACCACTTTCTTTTCATAGGCCCTCTTTATCCTTTATTGATATGTTCTGAGATGCTCTAGTTCATTGATTCTTCTCTCATCTAATGCTTCCAGTTGAAATAACCTTGCTTCCCATTATTGGGGTTCCTTTATGATGTCTTTGAGTGCAATTCTCAAAGAAGCAATCTCAATCTCCAGGGGAATGACTGCTTCATCACCATACATAAGAGAGTATGGAGTAGCACTAGTTGCTATCTTTTCACTTATTCTATATGTCCATAGAGCATATGGCATTTGATCATGCCAATCTTTTCCATTCTTTTTGATAGTTTTTTCCAATGTCTTCTTGATTATTTTGTTTGTTTCTTCAGCTTGCCCATTTCCTTAGGGGTAGTAAACTAAAGAGAACCTTTGCTCAATCTTCATCTTTCTTTGGAATTCCTTTATATCCTTTCCTATAAAATTTGTACCATTATCCATGATCAACATTTGAGGTATGCCAAATCTATAAATGATATACTCTTTGATGAAATTGATGACATGTTTATGTATGGCTATTTTAAAAGGAATTACTTTGACCCATTTAGTTTAGTATTCGATGTCAACCAAGATGAATTTATGCCCCTCACTAGATGGAGGATTGATAACACCCATGAAATCCAAAGCCCACATTGAAAAAGACCATGGTGATGTGATGTTATTTAGCTCTTGGGTAGGTGTTAATTATAAACATGCATGTTTTTGACAATGTTCACAGTTCTTGACATGTTCACAATAATCATGTTCCATTGTAGGCCACTAATAGCCCATCCTAATCAACTTGCTATAGATTGATCTCCCATTGAAATGACCTCCACATGCCCCTCCATGATCATGTTCTAATGCTGTTTCAATCTCTTCATCATGAAGATATCTCAAAATAATACCATTAAATGATCTTTTATAAAGTATATCATCAATAATGACATATTTTGTAGCAAGTGTTTTCATTCTAACCTGCTCATGTTTTTTAAGTGTGGCATCAATACAATTATCCTTCAAGTATTTATAAATGTGTTGGTACTAATGACTTACCTCATAACCAACATTTTGAGGGACACAAACCATTTTCAGGTTCTCCTTAGAGATTGATGGAGTTCCCAAGTTTTTTATGGTGAAAGTGGTTTCCTTGCCTTCAACCTCAATTGGTGTGAGTGAAGCTGCACTTGCCATTGCATCTGCAAGCCTATTGTTGTTCCTTGAAATATTTTCTAGTTGATACTCTTTGAAGCAAGAAAGGAGTTTTGCAACAAAATATTTATATGGGATGAGTTTCTCATCCTTGGTGTTGTAGATCTCACTAACCTGATTCACTATTAGCTATGAACCCCATAAATATAGTTATGTGACACCAATCTTTATGGTTGTTTTCAATCCCAATATAAGAGCTTCATATTCTACCATGTTGTTGCTGCATTAAAATGATAGTTTGTAGGACATGGGAATAACATTATTTTGAGGTGATATCAACACTATCCCATCTCCTATTCCATACATGCATTTTGATCCATTGAAGTACAATTTCTAGGGTTTTAAAACTCTTAAAAAAGGAACATCGATGGTCCTATTTTCTTCAAAAGAGGATCATGATTGGTCCTTTTCTATGCATTTTACGATTTCTATTAGAGCACATTCATCCTAAAATTCCTCTCTGAGTTCTATACTATCTTTCATGGGGAACTCTACAACAAAATCTATGACTGCTTTCCCTTTAACTGATTTCTATTTCACAAACTTGAGATCAAACTCCTGAAGTAGCATGATCCATTTTGTTAATCTTCCATTGAGGCATGGTTTTGACATTAGATACCTCAATGGGTTTTCTTGAGTGAGTACATGTGTTGTGCTATTGATCTTATAGTGCCTCAATCTTTCTACAGCAAACACTATACATTGACATAACTTTTTGATGGGTGTGTATTTGATTTCATACTCTTTCAATGTTTTGGTGATAAAGTAGACTAATCTCTCTTTACCATCTTCTTCCTTCTTTGCTAGCATTACCCCAAACACATACTCAATGGTTGAGACATAGAGCCAAAGAGGTTGTCCATGCCTGTATGGAGCCAAGACTAGTGGGTGTAGCAAATATTATTTTGTTCTATCAAAAGTTTCTTGACATTCATCATCCCATTTGACCTAGACATCTTTCTTAAGTAAATGAGAAATAGGAGCTATCTTATCTGTTAATTGATAAATGAATCTTCTACTAGCTTGAATCTTTACTTGGAGACTTCTCAATTGCTTGAGATTCATAGGAGGAGACATTCCTATGATGGCCTTAATCTTCTTTGGATCCACCTCAACCCCCCTCCTAGAGATAATGTAACCCAAGAACTTTCCTGATGATACCCCAAATACACATTTTTGAGGTTTGATTCTCAACTTGTATTGCTTCATTCTTTCAAATTCTACCCTTAAATCTTTAACATGATCTTCTTTCTTTTTTTATTTTACCAAGATACCATCCACATAGACCTCCACTATTTTATGAATGATGTCATGGAACATGGATGTCATTGCTCTTTGATATGTGGCCCCTACATTCTTGAGACCAAATGGCATTACCTTGTAGCAAAAATTATCCCAAGGAGTTTTGAAGGTTGTTTTATGCTGATCACTTTCCTCGATTTTGATTTGGTTATATCCTAAAAATCCATACATAAATGATAACATCTCATAACCTGCTAAGCTATCAATGATCATATCTATGTTAGGTAGTGGGAAATCATCCTTTGGGCATGCTTTATTAAGATCCTTGAAATCAATGCATAATCTAATTTCCCTTATAGGCTTCTTTACTAGGACTACATTGGCCATCCATTTTGAATAACCAATGGGCCTAATAAAGCCAGCTTCCAACAATTTTTCAATTTCTTTCTTGACTAGTAAGGAAACTTGAAAATGCATCTTCCTCGATTTTTGCTTTACAGGAACTGCTCCTTCTTTAACAACCAAGTTATATACCATAAAGTTTTTATCTAATCCTAGCATATCTTTATATGACCATGCGAACAATTCTAAATAATCATAAAAGGATTGAATTAATTCATTTTGCAAAGGTTCCTTAAGGAGCTTATCAATTTTTAAGAGTTTTGAAGTGTCATAAGAACCAATGTTGATTTCTTCTATCTCCTCATTTAACAAGGTCATTTATGATTCTAATGGTGTAGGGAACGGTAATTCTCCTAACCCTTCAATTTTATCTTCCATAGATTCACCAAAATAAGCATGTATATTTGGATAATATTTATGAGTCCTTTTTTGTGCTTAGCTAGATATTTAGTCCTAGCACCCATGAATTCTAAAAAAGTATCATCATTCTCAAACAAATCCATAGCATGTACTGCATCTTCATCATCCATTTCACATTTAATGATAAAGTAACTTTGATCATCTCTTACTAGTTCATTTTCTTGCATCGATGCCAGGGAATTGACTTGAGTACTATGATAATCTCCTTGATACGGGATAATGCATAATTTCTTTTCTTTTGAAATTTCTCCTAAAGAGGATCATCGATGGTATTTGGATGGCTAAGAGGAGAATTGGCATTCCTTTTCTTAAACCTCTTGCCATCCATCCAAGTCTTTCTTCTGATTAATATTGTTAATATCTACAATGGTGTATGAACCAAACCCAACATCCATGATGTTGATCCTTTGTAGCACCTTTCTATAGATCTGATTATTCTAGGCTAAGATAGCCTCATCTTCTGCATCATAGGGGACAAATCTCTTAGGGAGAACATAATTGCACTGCGTGGCTATTTGCTCATATGCTTCTCCTTTATAAACATTTCCTTCAAAATAAAACTTGAAGCATCTATGTAAAGTGGATGCTACTCCTTCCATGTTGTCTATCCAAGGTATCCCAAAGATGAAGTTGAAAGAAGGTTTTTCATCTGTAATGTAGAAGAGAGTTTGAAGTGTCTTATTTCCTACTTTGATTGGAAGTGTGATGATTCCTACACATTTCTTTGGAATACCATCAAACTCCTTAACCCTCATGGTGGTCTCTTCCCTTGGAGGTAATAGATCTGGATCAAATTGTGAAAGCAAGTGAGTGGTGGCAATATTCAAAGCTACCCTTCCATCTATCAATGATCTTTTAACTATGTTATCAAAGGTATCCACCTCAATAAATAATGGTGGGTGTAACCATGTTACATGTTTGCTGGGCTTTTCACTAGGGTGAAAGGTAATAACATCTCCTTTGCTCCATATTTTTGCCTTTTTCACAAAAGCAATGATTGAGATGTTTCTATCTAGCTAACTATTTCTAAAAATTTGATTCATCATTTCTCTATGAGGTTTTGAGATTTGGAGCAATTCAAACAAACTAACTTTAGCTTGTGTATTCTTAAGTTGCTCAATTAGGTCAAAACTTCTCGAATCATGGGTAAGCTCATTTTCACATGTAACTAGATTTGTTACTACTTTGGGTCTTCCTCTTGTAAGTGTTGCACACACATCTTCATGGAAAGTCATATTGATATGTTTTTCTTCTTCTATATCTTTAATTTTGGTAGGGCATACATAGAATCCATCCTCTATGAGCCTTTGTATTTTAGTTCTAAGGCCTCCACATCCATTAGTGGCATGCCTCTTAGTTTGATGATAGTCACAACACCTATCTTCCTTGTACCATGCTGGCTTTTCTGCTGAATCATTTTCTTCTCACTTAGGCAAAGGCTACAATAGTCCTTTTGCCATGAGATCTTTTAAGATAATCTAGGATATATGGGAAACTTTTCAAATTTCTTATCCTTTCCTTTAATATGATTTTTCTACCACATGAATGGATTTTTCTTTCTTTGGTGATTGTGACCTTTTATCCTTAGCCCTAGGCTTGTCATCTTCTTTATATTTCACAAGCCCTAATTTCATAAGAACTTCTTCTTTTTCTACTAACTTATATATCATATTAGAAAATGCTAGATGTGTATAATTAATGACATGAGATTGTAAGGGAAATATGAAAACTTCCTTAAAAAAATTATTTACCTCCTTTTTTGTAAGCTTGATCTTGATTTGTTGCCATGTCTTCTTGAACTATATGACAAACTTTTCAAGCTTTTCATTACTGCCTTGCCTCATAGTGCATAAATCCAAAACCATAACTTCCTACTTGATGTTATGCTTATATTGTTCTAGAAATAAGGTGCTTAGTTCTCTAAATGATGTAACTAACCTTTTAAGTAGAGAATAGAACCATTCATGAGCCTCTCCTTCTAAATTATGAGGAAAAAATTTTGCTTGTAGTCTGAAATCCACATTGATTCTGAGCTCACACTCATCTTTAAATCCTTGAAAATATCTCTTGATATCTCCTTCCCCATTGAACTTATAGAACTTAGGATCTTTATAATCTAGTGATGGCATACACAAATGAATCTCATCACATAAAAGGTTACGAAACTCAATGGAATCATTTGGTTGAGTTGATCCTCTTTCCAGTCGATCAATATGCCTTTGCATTTCATCAATAGTGGCATGGATGTGATCATTATCACTTCTAGCACTATTATCTGCTCTTGCTTCAAGTCTATCATGTTGAGTATCTCCTAAGATATCATCAAGATCTTTTCTTAAAAGACTTCAAAGGAATAATTTGAACTGATCCATGTTTGAAATAACTCACAAGATTACTTTTTAGTCCTAACTAAACCCTAGGGTTTTAGTGAAACTATTCACTTTTCACATTGAGTTCATCAAATGTTTACAAATATTTTTACTCTTGAGAATGCAAATAAATAAATACCTATAGACCCGAGAGATATTTGTAACTTTGAGCTAATGGATAGCAATTTATAACCATAAAGATGATATAGAAGATAATGAACCAAATGAATTGAGATGACACACCATGCAATACTAAGTTTACATACTTACCTCACGTAGTGTACCTGATATTGATGAAATGAAGATGTTGATGAAGCATTGATGACTAAAATAACTTGCACCTAAAGTCATGGAGCAAGTTGATCCAAAGAGAGGGCCATAAGCAACCTATTTCATGTTCAAAAGGAGTGCTAGCAATTTGTTTCACACATAGAGGAGCATCGATGGTCTTCATTAGATTGTTGTCCATTCTAAATCAATTTTGTACCTCCACATGGACTCCCAATGATCACAGTGTGATATCTAGATAAGTTAATGTTTATTAGAATGCTTGCATAAGGAAGTACACAAACCTAGCCTTGAATGGTGGTGTCAAGAGACACCTTAAAGGATTACCATCATCAAGACTAGATATGGGATCATGTATCTCCTTGATGTGAACTTACTATTAGATCCCTATTTATATAGATATAGTAATATGACCTACTCCTTGGGTCAACGTGTACCTACATAAATAAGAATATAGTTAGCCCACAATATATATTAATGATACCTAAGATAATATTAATATTATTGAACTAGGTGTGTATTAGTGCATGCAAATGTTTCCTAATGTATTAATTTAAATGCATAAATTGATTTTAGGTGATAACAAGATGCCATCCAACATTCTATCAAGCTAAAAGAGGGTGCTCCGCTCTCCCATTTAGATAAAAGTAGAGGGTAGTGAATTTGAGGATAGAGGCAATTTTGAAATAAGAGTTTATTAAGTTATTGGATGCAGGTATCATTTATTATATTAAGAATACAAATTGGGTCTCTAACTTGATACCCATTCGAAAAAAGAGTGAAGAGATCTTCATGTGTTAATTTTAGAAATTTAAACTAGGCATCATTAAAGGATCACTATCTAGTCCCTTTATTTGATCAAATTCTCCATATGGTGGTAGGAGCATAATGTTATTTCTTAATAGATGGATTCTAAGGTTTCAATTAGATATAGGTCAAAGATAGTGATCAACATAAAATCGCATTCAGTACAAAATGGGGTACCTTTTCTTTCAAAAGGATATCTTTTGGCCTCTTAGATATTGAAGCCACTTTAAAAGAGCAATAGACCATGATTTTGGCCCACATATTAACAAAATAATTATGGTATCTAGATGATATTATTATTTAATCTAAAAATATAAGGGACCACTTGGGATATCTCAAGGCAATGTTTGAAAAATGTAGAGCTTTGGGTATATCTTTGAATGCTAAGAAGTCAATATTTATTATCAAAGAGGGTAAGTTATTAGGCCATGTTGTCTCCAAGCAAGTAATGGTCATAGAACCAAAAAGAGTGTTTGCTATAAGAAATATTTCCTTTCTTTCCAATAAAAAGGTATTGCAATCCTTTCTAGGTCATATTAACTTAGTGGGGAAGTTCATACATGACTTTACCCACATTATCAAGCCTATTTCCTACATGCTTAAGAAAGATGTGGTATTCTTATGGACATATGAGGCTAGGAAATCATTCAATAAGATCAAAGAAGCCATTCTTACTACTCTTGTATTGAAGAACCCATAATTTAGTAAAAAAATTATCTTATACATAGTTAGGTTATATAAAAGTATTTTTCCAATCCTAACTTAGAAGGATGGACATGAACAAGATCACCCTGTATATTTTTATAGCAAAATATTGTATGACATTGAAGCCAAATATACATTTTTTGAGAAATAAGTATTTGATGTTACGAGAGCTCTCATAAAGTTCATACACTTTCTCTCTCATATTAGGATACTCATTTATAACATCCACCTAGATGTCCAAAATTTCATTATGCAAAATATATTGTGGAGAGAAAGTATCAAGATACTCAAGTTTGATGTGGAGATGAGGCCAATAAAATAAATCTAAGGAAGAGCTTTGTGTCATCATTACATTATTTCTATCTTGAATTATAAAACTTCCTCTACAATTTATGGTGATACTATCTCAACTTCTAACATTGTTCAAGTTTATTTCCAACAAAATGATGAGGAAAATGAATTTATATTCAAGTTCAAGATGTCATTGTTAACAAAACTTACTAGGTATTTAAAGAGAGGTATTTTTCCCAGTAATTTGAATACACCCAAAAGAAGGATATTCAAATGCCAAGAAACTAATTATACAATCATTTAGAACAAACTCTATAGAAGGAATTATGATGGAGTACTCCTTACTTACTTGTATTCACCTTATTGATGTGTTGATTCTTCTCAAATAATTTCATTCCATATTTTTAGGAGGCCATTATTTTGGATAAATAATGATTGCAAAACTTGTTCAAGTAGGGTATTACTGGCTTACTTTGTGTAAGAACTCACATCATACTACTAAAGAGCATGAAAAGTAGCTAAGGTTTGTTGGTAGAAGATGAAGTGTTGCAATACCTCTTAAACATATAGTCATTGAAGAGACATTTCATCAATGGGATCTTGATTTTATAAGTGTTATCAATTGGGTATCAAACCTAATTCCTATGATAGAAATATGTGTATAATAACTACTATCTATTACTTTACTATATGGTTGAAAGCTATTCCTTAAAAGAATGTAGATCAAGATATTATTTTGATATTTCTAGAGAAGTTAATGAAAAGGTTTGGGATCCTAGTTGTAATAGTTTTTGATAATGGATATGATTTTATTGGAGCAAATATTCTTGATGTTTCCATGAAGTATAATATCATTTACAAAACTTCTTCCAATTATTATTCATAGGGAAATGGCCTAGCTGAGTCCACCAATAAGAACATTATTAGAAATATCAAGAGGATAATGGAAGACAATCCTAGAGAATGTCATTCAAAATTAGACTTTGTACTTTGGGCTGATAGAATATGGGTAAAAGAATCTATTAAAACCTCTTTATACATTACTATATGGGAAGAGAGCAATCTTACCAATACATTTATAGATTTTGGTACTATAGATTCTTATAGAAGATGAGTTATGTTATTTTGATGAACCATTACAATATAGATATATACAGTTGATCAAGTTGGAAGAACAAAGGGATAAAGATTTTGATAGATATTAAAAGAGGCAATCTACTGTTAATACTTGATTTGATAAAAAGAAGACCTCTCTCATTTAGTTCAAAAAGGGATACCTGGTGTTAAAATGTAATGAGGATAAGTCTAAACAAAGTAAACATAAGAAATTTTAGTCCTTATAGGAAGGATTGTTTATCATTTTTGAATGCAAATAGTTTAATGCATACCAATTAACCCATGTGGATGGACAAGCCATGCCCATTTAGGTAAATGACCAATATATTAAGGATTTTCCTAGAATATTGTAGAGCTACAAATCAAGGATATATAATTTTGTAATATAAATAAGTGTATATAACTGTACAACTCTTATTGTTAGCTAAGTATATCCAATTTTATTTTTACACCATCCACATATACAATAACATTACCACTCTTTTACATTATTAGCATGCACAAGGTTTAGTTTACTTTTATTTTTCATGTTAGTTTAAGCTACTTTTATTCATCTAAAGTGATATTTATATATCCAAAATAGAAACTTTATGATCCAGTAAATATACCTAGTATCTGAAGTTCATTCCTCATTATTTGGGTCATATCTAGATTTACTTTTTACAATTGGTATTGGTTTTCCTTTGGATTCAACTTTGGAAACATCCAGAGATAGCCACATATACTCTTTGATATATCCTATGGATTTAGCATCTTTAAACTATGCTTTATTTCTAAAGATATAAGGATCCAATGTTGTTACCAGAGAGTGCTACATATTAGCTCATGGATCATTGTGGAGCCTAGCTACATCAAACTATCGTAAAGAGACAAAATACACATTATGAAGGATGATGATATCACTAAGGTAGATTTAGACCCTAGAAATGCCATTTTAAAATTGGAGAAAATGATACTTACATCAAATCGCTAAATCATATTTAATATTATTGGTAACCACTACTATCTCCAACTTGCATTCATCCATTTCATGATAAGTAGACATAGTTCAAACCAAGCCAATGTATGGCTTAATGCCACCTTATTGAATCAACATTAATCCATATTAAATGTAAAATCATATCTATAATGGCCTTAAAACTTATTTAATCCAATTCAAATTGTTATCATTTGCTAAGTATTCAATGATACTAAGAGTAGAGTACTTTTGAAGAGTTGAGTATATATCAAGTCTATAAATTCTCTACAAAAGTTGAAGAGTTGCAAATACCTATAAGAGTTATTTTTCATAGTACCTGATTTCTTGATGATTATTTAAAAGAATGGAGGATACTATAGATGCATACCCACATACTTGGTTGGATGGCCAACCTTCTACATCTGTTTCTTTATGTAGGAGCCAAAGGTAGTAAACATCAAATGAATAAGGTCAATCTACTTAGTAATCGTAGAAGGAAGAGAAGGATGAAATTAAATTCATTGATCCCTATCAAGGTATTAGAGATATAGAACTCCATGGATATGATAAGAAACCAAAGAAAATAATGGATGGTAATTCCTTGCACTTCTCTTTTATCCATATAGAAGTAATTGCTTATTATACCGATGTTATGTTAATTACTCCCTATAGGACTCACCTAGCACCTGAGCTTATACTTGCCTTGGATCCATATGATAATTCATCCTATAGAATTACTGTTAAAAATAATAAACTCTTACTTGATTGATCTTTGAAGGGAATTTCTTATGGCTTACAGTTATACTATGAGGATACCATGCACATATTTATTCTTAATAATCAAGCTAAATATTATAAGCCTTCCATTGTTCCCTTCCTACAGTATAATATAAGCTCTCATATAAATACTTTTCCCATTAGTTTCATGTATATTCAAGCCTTAAAGGAATATTTGCAGAATGTCCTCTCTGATTTGGTCTTGCTCTTTAGTTACAAGTATGATAAAGATGTATCCTTTGAACAAATGACCATTGCATGTAAGATTAACCATTATAGGAAAATCCTATTTACTTTGATTGGTTGTTATTCCTTTCTCATCAAATTATTTATGCCTTAAATAATTTGAATAATTCAAAGAAGTTTCACAATATTTTATTTATTGGTTGGCTCTTGTATTACATAAATGCATACTCTTTCCCATATATTCTCGTTCAAAAATAAAATGAAGAGGGGAACCCTTTATCTATGGACTATGAGGTCTTTCTCCTGCTATTATATGTTTGTATCCAATTTCCTTTACCCTAATCTAACAATTATTAAGGGTAAGGTTATTCCCAAATTCAATCAATAAATCATAAATAAAATCTAGATGCCCAACTTGGAGTTGGGGGATTATTATTTGATAGGATATGGAGTGTTCCTTAGATTGTATGTATTCTAAAAGAAGCCATATTTGCTCCTATATTATGTATCAAATAGGTTATTTTCTATTTAATTTTTTAGATAGTTGGATGAAATGGAAAAAAATTTGGGTCTAGGAAGAAAAAGAAAAGTGTTTTTACTAGTGTTCAAAATTTTGAGGGCTTTATTTTGAAGAAGAAGAGGTAATCTTCCAAGCTTACAAAAATACTTGAGAAAGTATACCTAATTACTGCAAATATGTTATATAATTATGACCCATATGGCATCATGGTAGTCTATTTAAAAATTAACAATCAAGGGAACTCAATCACCTTCTAACCACATAGAGATGAGCGAGTTGAGAGCTTTAAAAACTCCACATGGGATAATGTCATTCTGAATAACTTGGTTAATTTAGTTATAAATAAAATGATCATTCAAGACTCTTATTCCAAGCATGCTTTATGGAGAACCTTCTTCACAAAAAAGCATACATATAATGAAGAAAGGGATAAGTTGAGCAAAGTTGCTTCCAAGAATCTTATAAAATGGACTTAGGCCAAGAAAATAACCTTTTAAATTTTTAGATATGATAAGGGTAATGTCACTACTACAACATATTTTTATGATGATGAGTTTTCAAAGATGTATAATAAATATCATGATTAGGAGCAAGCTTCTAGCTTTGATGAGGAAAAACATGATGATGATAAGCCTCCCTTCCCTGCCACCATTAAAGCAACTTAAAAAAGGTATCATGAGGTTACTACAAAAATGGATAAAATGTAGTATAAGAAACCTCATAAATATACATACCCTGGTTCTAGAGCCCCTATAATTGTGAAACATCAAATAGAGGTTAGATTGGATGACCCTTTACCTAAGCTAAAATGATAAAGATTTATCAAAGGAATCTATAAAAAGAACCACAATAATCTTCCCATGGTACAATCAATATTACTACCTTAAAGCCATCACTTTTTCTTACTTCATCCACTTCATCTACTCCCTTAATCAATCCCTAACAAGTCTTTGTAAGACCCAATACTTTTGTTGAACTCTAGTATATTTCATATTCTTCTATTATTTCTACTATGACCCCATTACTACATGATGCTGCCATTACTCTATTTTCATCCACAATTCATATACACATGTAATCTACATATTCCCCTATGTAAATGAATACTACAACTTTGGTTGCCACATTTTCAGCTATAGTACAATAAATAACTTTTGTCAGTTCAACCTTGGTTTCACTATAAGGGAAACCTATGCAATTTTATTATTTATTAACTAGTTTCAAGCCTATGAATCATCTTCCTATTTTGAGAATTGTGAAGGATTCTAATTTACATTATAATATTGATAATCAAATGCTATTTATACATTATGATCTTATTGCATAGATGATGAAATATGTCCAAACTTCAATTGTTCCATCTAGCTCTAGACCTCCATCTACCCTAGCTCACCATATAGTTGAATAAGGAGACTGAGAAAAGAAAAATATTTGAAAGTAAGGCTAAAACCTTACAAAGGAAGTGAAGGGCTTGGAAAATGATATCAAAAACTTAAGGGACCACATATAAAATGTATGAGATTAATTTGATTTATAACAAAAAGATAAAGAACTTGCCTCTGCAGTAGAGC
>Ga0068629_1000116_pt1 | contig 17487 bp, 18 predicted proteins | sample InSIn3gowninarea_FD_77432 | JGI IMG/M metagenome (GOLD analysis project Ga0068629, IMG submission 77432) | Clean room microbial communities from NASA Spacecraft Assembly Facility at Jet Propulsion Laboratory, Pasadena, California, USA -... ...
AAAAAAACAACAGTACAGCTGTACGGATTTGCCTCAATTTGCATGCCAAGGTACATCCACTTGCTGTACGGATTTCTGCTCCTCGATTTCTGTGCACTTGCTGTACGGATTTCTAGAAAATCGTGCCCAATATCTGTCTTTCACTGTGTGCTAACTCAGTTCTACGGATTTGCTAAAATGCTGCCTTGGAATGTGTGCCAAGCTGCTGCCTCCTTCTCCTCCCTGTCCAAAAATCTTACTTGCTCTTTTGCTCTCCTTCTCTCAATCTGCTCATGAAAGAAAAAAGTGACATTTTCCTCCTTTTTCCTCCTTTAATCTAACCCTAAGTGACTTTTGGGGAATCCCTAAATCCAATGGCTGAGATAGATTGAGATCTAGGGCTAAGATTAAATGCTCATTTAAATCTCACTTTCTATTTTTTAATTCACCCCATTTTTTTTTCTATATTAAGACTAACCTAAGTACCCACGGGGGATTTGAACCAGTGACCTATCGCAATGAGTGCCTTAACAGCGCACCCATTCACCGTCAATCCAAAACCCCGTGGGCCAATTCACCCCATTTTAATAAAGACCCACTTAGTCATTTATTTCCAAAGTCACTTTTCCTTTCTAATTTTACATTGACTTTATTAAAGTCACTTTTAAATTAGATTTGACTTTATAAAAATTATAGTCACTTTAGGAGAAAAATTAAATTTTTTTGGACACTTTTCCCTAGGCCAAAGATCAAAGCCATAGGGAACCACCTGTCCTTCGGTACCAAATTTCAACATCCCTCTCTACCAAATTAGAGAGAACCTCCTTATATCCAGATGAATGATGAGAGGGCCCACTATCAACCAACCAACTATCCCAAGTATCCGAAGGAGAGGAACTAGAAAGTGCAAAAATAAGGATATATTCAAATTGATTAGCACCATTACTTTCATACCTGGAATTTCTTACTTCTTTTGAGGACGTTGGTCTTCTTCACGATCGTTCGGAGCATCTCTTCTTCTTCTTTCATCTCTTCCATTTCGATCATTCCTTCAATCATCTCATCTTCTTCGATTATTAAACCTATTAATGTTGCCTCTAGTGTTGTATCGTGGAGCATTGTTAGGGAAATCTCGAGCATAGTGACCTTGCTTGTGGCAATTGTAGTGATATCACCTCAAGAAACTCTCCTAGGTTGTATCTCAGAGATGCTCGGGAACATTACAAACTCAACAAAATGTTGGAAATGGATGAATGGAAGGAATGATGCTTGTTCAAGCCAGATAACCACTTCTACTATGTTTAACTCCAGACATAGGTGAACACCCCTAGACTACAAGGCTTTAGACCACCAATTACTCACAGTTTGAGGATTAGGTGAACATGGAGAATACTGACCACACCAGCAGATGCACAAGACCATGTGATGGCCGGCTGCAACCAATAAAGAAGTCTGCAAATCTATTTCCTAATGCACAGACAAGATGACAGCTCTTTGGCACTAAATAAACAAAAACCTGCATAACACATTCAATGATACATACTAGATTCTAACACAGAGGTGGGATGACAGCCCCTCTAATGCTAAATATCAAGAGCACATGAACAAATGCATAACAGGCACAGCCTAGAACAGAATAGAAGTGGAAAGTGAGCAATTAACAGCAAAAGAAGCTTGTATTAGCTGAAAATGAAGACCAGACGCTGCAAGCATCACAGTAGTTATAGTCTCCAGAAGTTGAACCTTACATCAAAACAACAACCATCAACCCTGATTACATTTGTGTTCTGGGTATATATAGAGTTTGATTACAAAAAATGCTGCTTTCTATGCGTGAAGGGGTCATAATGGACCACCAACCATCTTAACTCCCTGATGGAGTCTCTGCTACAATCTGCGTGCTTTAATGAACAAAATTGATCTTTTCTGTTGTTCGACGGTCCTTCTCTGAGCAGGTGGCATGTAATATGAATAAAACTCCATAACTGATGAATGAATTCAACTACTCGAGGCATGTCCTTCTCGTCCTTCGGCCATACTGCTCTTGAATGCAGTGGTTGGAGAGGAAATGCACTAGGTACTTGGTAGATAATCACTGTCGTCCTTCAGGTGCACAGCATAACCAGGGTGTGTTTACTTCATGGAGGATGTACAAGTGGGCGGAGGACGAACATCAACTATTGGATCATAGTGATCGATGGCAGGGATTGTTTTGCAAAAGGAATGGGGAGATATGGGATCGGGATGGACGACGGTCGTTGGATTAAACACGGGAATATCCAACGGTGATCAGGGGCGAAAGCTGCGCAGGCACTTAACGGCCGGGAGTAATGGACGGAAACGGGAGGCAGACAGTCGTGAGCCGTCGGATCTTGGGTGGACAAATCCGACGGTGATCAGGCGGAAGACATGCACGAGGGTTTAACGGCCAGGGAAAATGGTTTGAGCGGTGGGCGGTATTCCCCGCACCACTTATGGGAGGGAAGCAGTAAACGTACACGGCCGCGCAATCACAATCATCACGCGACACGTGGCGGATGTGACGGGGCCAAAACCACTTTCCCCGCGGGTTAACGAGTGGGCAGCTCACGAGATCGGGAGGTGCAAACGCCGTCTGATCGCGGCGGAGTAGATCGGACGGTGTGGAAGCAGCTGTGTAGATTACTCGCGGCAGGGACCATTGGATCGAGCGATGTGCGATCGACGACTGCGATTGCGGCGGAGGGTTATTCGGTGAGAAACAGTTGGAGAAGGCATGCGGTCATGTTATCGCGGTTATAAGGGTTTGATACTTAGCGCCTAGGGGCTGAAACATCATGGATTTTCACAGAGTTATAGAAGAAAAATGGACGTAGCAGGGTTTATGAAAATGCGAACGGAGTGAAGGAGTAGGAGAAGAACAGCTGATGCACATCCCTTTTGAGCGTAAATGATCTGATCAGGCCTGTATTTGATCCTCGAATTGTTGGATTATAGCAGAGCTAACACTGGCTCCTTCTGGGGATGAGATCCTCCCTGTGAGGTCTCAAGAACTGCAGACCAATGCCTTCATACAAAACAAGCTTAAAAATATTGCCTAGTATCCATTAGGCATGGAGTCTAATTAAGTCTACGCTAAAAACCTGTAAAAGAACATGGTTACAATCATTAAGACTCGAAAACAACATAAATCTTCAAAAACGGGCCATCTACTGGACCCTCAAAACTGTTTCTCCGCCTCTCGGCCAGCTTGTCAACTGGTTCATCAAAGAGTTGCAAAATTGGATTTGTTCGATCCTCTACCTCAAACAGTTTAGGACATTTGACCTTTTCAGGTAGAGATGATCCAAACTTCATCCCCTCTCTGTATGCTCTCCTCCTTGGACGTTCTTCATGGGAGCCTTTGTACACCTGCTGAATAACCATGGTGGTTGTGTACTTCTCTGTGTCATTTGTGGTCTGCACAACTAATATGAATGGTGAACCAATGTATTCTTGTGTGGGGGACACAGAGACATCATCTGCTCCCTCATTTTTCTTAAAACAATCCACATCCAAGGAGGAGTCCCAAAACTGTGCATCCTCTTCCTCTATCATCTGACAAACTGCTCTTTCAAGCTGTGTGGAGGCCAACTGAGCAGGTTTCAGAATATCAAGACTGAGGTGATCAGTATCAGCCTTGGGCATCGAGCTATGGCCTATCTCAATGCCTAATGGGCAATTATGAGGGATTGTCACTTGAACAGACAAAGAAGCATAGGATGATGGACAATTAACTTCACCCCTTTTGATCACTGGACTGGGGATAACCGCAGGCTGGTCAATTTGCAGATCTGCATGGTCATGGGAAGATGGGCTGGCTTCAGGCTCTTTGAGGATGGTGGGACCTGCTGCTGACTGCGTCTGCTGATAAGCTTGTTGTTCTGCATGTACAACAAACTCACGAGCAGTGCCTTTGGATAATGCTTCTTCATATGCAGCTCTCATTAATAAAGGGGCACTGCCCTTATCTTCCAAACCATGGACCTCATCCTCTTCTTCAAAACGCTCTTCCTCCATGACTATACTCTGAAAAAGGGGCTTCACCCTTTTGTCTTCGTTTGAATCTTTGTTTCTTTGCAAGATCTGCAGCTGCTCCTGTGCTTCTCTATGTAGATTTGGATTTGGAAGAGAAAAGGCATCAAGAGCTCCTGCTTCCTCAAAATACTGCTCAGCTTCTAATCTAGAAACTTCAGAGGCTAATGACTCTATCATCCTGGCTAATTTTTCGATCTTAAGATCTGAGGATGATGAGAGCTCTCCTTCTTGACTTCTCCTATCAGCATCACCTCCGAGCCTCTCTACAGCGATGATGTTTGATTCTACTTCAAAGGTTGCATCTTGCATATCAGCCAAAGAAGCACATCTTCTTTCTCTTAACAGCGGGCAGAACTGAGAATCGAAGGCATTAACATAAGTGAGCATAGCAGAAGTAGGGGTAGGTTTGACTTCAGCTAGTATTCTGCTGTACATATGGTTGAATCTGATGTTGAAATCAGACAGCAGCTCACCACTCTCCCTATACAAGTTCCCAAATTTAGTATGATAATAGAGCAGATCCTTCTTATTCCCCCCAATGCTTTAGGAACACATCATCTAAGGCCTCAATGTCTACTATAGACCTAGGGGGTAATTCTCTGAACCATTTTCTAGCCTCCCCATTTAGGCTTTGGACAAAAACCCTCATCCACACATCCTCTTCATTAATATCTAGATTATCAACATAGATATAAAAGGACTCTAGATGCTCTTCAGCTGTCACTCCTTCTGTACCAGTAAACTTAGGCATATATTCCTGATAATCTCCTGCAGGCATGGCATTCAAAGGGACAAGCAAGACCAGAGGTCCATACCTAGCAGCAACAATTCTTTCTATCTTTGTAAGTGCTTGTTGACCAGCCATGACTGGGGTATATGAAAGGATACTGGTAGACTAAGAAGTATGGATCAATGAAATGGATAACAGAGACAGAGGAACATGATGGACAGCATGGGATGCTTTCTTTGGGCTGAAATCCGAAAGGGAAATGAATGAACAGGAGCTTTATGCATCTCTGAAGGTGATTCCTTCACTAGCAGAGATACATGGGATTTTTTGGGCTTACCTGATCCTGATGCTCCTTTCTGCAATATTTTCTTCTGCTTAGCAATCTTCTCAGGGTCAGGCACTAATTTAGCTGGTGATTTCTGAGGATTTCTTCGAGCATGTCTCACAAACTGAGCCAGGACTGTGATGTGGAGTCGCCAAAGGATGGTCTTCCTCCAGTGGAGTCACCAGATAGATGATTACAACCAGAAATGTGCCCAGATTTTGTCTATCATCAAAATCTGGAACTGTGTCGTTCTCCCAGGGAAGCTGAGCTTCAATCTCTTCTACCCGGCAACGGCGGCAATCAATGTTATCACCCCAAGAAACTCTACTAGGTTGTATCTCAGAGATGCTCGGGAACATTACAAACTCAACAAAATGTTGGAAATGGATGAATGCAAGGAATGATGCTTGTTCAAGCCAGATAACCACTTCTACTATGTTTAACTCCAGACATGGGTGAACACCCCCAGACTACAAGGCTTTAGACTACCAATTACTCACAGTTTGAGGATTAGGTGAACATGGAGAATACTGACCACACTAGCAAATACACAAAACCATGTGATGGCCGGCTGCAACCAGTAAAGAGGTCTGCAAATCTATTTCCTAATGCACAAACAAGATGACAGCTCTCTAGCACTATTTAAACAGAAACCTGCATAACACATTCAATGATACATACTAGATTCTAACACAGAGGTGGGATGACAGCCCTTCTAATGCTAAATATCAAGAGCACATGAACAAATGCATAACAGGCACAGCCTAGAACAGAATAGAAGTGGAAAGTGAGAAATTAACAACAAAAGAAACTTGTATTAGCTGAAAAAGAAGACCAGACGCTGCAAGTATCACAGTAGTTACAGTTTCCAGAAGTTGAACCTTACATCAAAACAACAACCATCAACCCTGATTACATCTGTGTTCTGGGTATATATAGAGTTTGATTACAAAAATGTTGCTTTCTATGCGTGGAGGGGTCATAATGCACCACCAACCATCTTAACTCCCTGATGGAGTCTCTGCTACAATCTGCGTGCTTTAATGAACAAAATTGATCTTTTCTGTTGTTCGACGGTCCTTCTCTAAGCAGGTGGCATGTAATATGAATGAAACTCCATAACTGATGAATGAATTCAACTGCTCGAGGCATGTCCTTCTCGTCCTTTGACCATACTGCTCTTGAATGCAGTTGTTGGAGAGGAAATGCACCAAGTACTTGGTAGATAGTCACTGTCGTCCTTCAGGTGCACGGCATGACCGGGTGTGTTTACTTCATGGAGGATGTACGAGTGGGCGGAGGACGAACATCAGCCGTTGGATCACAGTGATCGATGGCGGGGATCGTTTTGCAGAAGATATGGGGAGATATGGGATCGGGATGGACGAGGGCCGTTGGATTAAACACGGGAAGATCCAACGGTGATCGGGGGCAGAAGCTACGCGGGGACTTAACGGCCGGGACCAATGGACGGAAACAGGAGGCGGACAGTCGTGAGTCGTCGGATCTCGGGCGGACAGATCCGACGGTGATCAAGCGAAAGACATGCATGGGGATTTAACGGCCAGGGAAAATGGTTTGAGCGATGGGCAGTATTCCCCGCACCACTTATGGGAGGGAAGCGGTAAACGTACACGGCCACACGATCACAATCATCGCGCGACACGTGGCGGATGTGACGAGGGCAAAACCGCTTTCCCTGCGGGTTAACGAGTGGGCAGCTCGCGAGATCGGGAGGTGCAAACGCCGTCTGATCGCGGCAGAGTAGATCGGATGGTGCGGAATCAGTTGTGTAGGTTACTCGCGGTGGGGACCGTTGGATCGGGCGATGTGCAATCAACGGCGCGGTTGCAGCGGAGGGTTATTCGGTGAGAAACAGTTGGAGAAGGCGCGCGGTCATGTTATCGCGGTTATAAGGTTTGATACTTAGCGCCTAGGAGCTGAAAGATCATGGATTTTCACAGAGCTATAGAAGAAAAATGTAGGTAGCAGGGTTTATGAAAATGCGAACGGAGTGAAGGAGTAGGAGAAGAACAGCTGATGCACATCCCTTTTGAGCGTAAACGATCCGATCAGGCCTATATTTGATCCTCGAATTGTTGGATTATAGCAGAGCTAACATGTAGCAATTTAATTTGTGATGATTCCTTGTCTCTTCCATTCCTTCTATTAGAATTTCAAGGAGGAGGCTTCCTTGAACCTGATGAACCTCCTTTTCCTTTATTTTTCTTGTTATGAGTGATAAAAGCAGCGGGCTCTTCTTCTTCATGCTTTTGTATCCTGCCTCTTGAGATCATCCTTGATTCTTCTTGAGTTTTCCAATGAGCTCATCAAACGATGGAAAACATCGTTATTTCTTATAGTGGTAATTATGGTTTCCCAAATAGGAGCGATACCTCTAAGGGTTACCACTACTAACTCCCTTTCAGGCACAGTTTTCCCAACTCTTTGCAATTGATCTCGAAGATATCCTCATAATGCAGGATTGCATGGACTCTCCTTTATTCATCTTCATATCTTTGAGTTGATCTTTCAAGTAGATGATTTCATTCAAATTGTTGACTTTATATATGCCAACTAACTTTTCATACATGTCCTTAGACTTCTTCAAATTTCCAATATAGGCAAGTCAATGATCTTGTAAACCATCAGCAATAATTTTCTTTGCTTTTAACTCACCTTTCTTGTACTTGTTCTTGGTAGCAATGGGAGCATTTTTCGAAGGCTCAAGAACTTTTCCTTGTATGTACTCCCAAACATCATTGTCATCAGCTATGATTTCCAACCAAATCAGAAAAGAGACATTCAGAAGTCAAGTTTTCTACAAGGCATCAAACAAGCTAAAGAAATCAGGATCTACACTCAAAGAACAAGACCGAGATCTAAGAGGCAGCCTACATCAACAAGTCTACAACAGAAAGGGGTTTATCAGAGGATGAAGTAGTCAGATCTCAAAATGCATAGCAACAGCTTTGGTGACTCCGACAGTTTTGATCCACGGTGATCTCAATCATTTCACAATGGCATGATCTCAACTACCAGTGATTGAATCCATTATATAAAGAGAACAGTCTTGTCAACTCAAATTCCCACAAGCTTGATTATACATACTCAAGGACATACAGTATCAGATCATCTACAATGTAGTGATGAGTCTCTCGACACTTCAGTCATAATTTGTATGAACAGTACTCGATGGAGAATGAAGGTGTTCGTTGGCACAACCATAATGACTAACTAATGGGTCTCTATACATCATATCTAACAACCTCAAGTCAATGCTGATGCAACCCAATTATATCAGCAATTTTTGGATATATAAATCAAGATAGCTCGAAGGCAGTCTGCCTATCAAAGATCTCAGCCAGAGGAAGCATCAACACATCTACTCCATCTACTGCCAACATGATCAAGGTGAAGATTTCATCTTCACATCTCAAGTAAGTATTTTTCATTAATCATTTTTCGAAATGACTTCATTGCAAGAAGATCTATAGGTTGTATGGGTCGTCAAAGGTTCTTGCATGGAATGAGAAAGATTGTCATAATCCTTATGAAGAAGACAAGTCAGTAAACATATCAAAGGTCTCCTTTGAATTCATAAGAGGAACTCTCAAGGTCCTCTCTTCCTATGTAACAAGAAAGGAGACATGAAATGGATACATAAATTTCTAGGAGATGCACTCTCTGAAATTCAGAAAAGAAGGTCATCTTCATAAGATCTCAGTTGGGAGATTAGAGAAAAATGATGAGAAGATAACCATCTATGTTCTTAATAAGCAAGATGGCAAGTGTCCTTGGGACATGGAAGTCTCCTCATGCAACAAATCGTGGTATCTAAGCAAAATGGAAGGAGGACAAGTTAAAAACAAAAGTATTGAAGATTAAAAAGATTTTAAACATGACAATGGAAATTCTCAAGACATAATAGTATAGCTTCAGTACTATGGAAAGATCATGAAGAGGAACTCATATTGCCTGAAGGATGGAGGAAGCTGAAGAAAAGGGCCAAGGAAAGAGGGAATAATAGATCTCCATTATGAATGAGATGGTGTCCCTCTCAAAAGGATCCTATCAGAAGTCCTTGCATATATGTCCATGGTAAGAAGATGCATCATGGCATCTTGGAAGCATTAGAAACAAGAGCTCGTGACATCACCATGAGAAACATGGAGGACATAGCTCTTGGGAATCTCATTGGATATTAAAGAAAAGGAAGAAATCATCGAAGTCAAAGGAAACATTTGCCAGACGGGGATATACAAAGCAATGTTCCACCAAGACTCCGGGACGGGGAGACGCACAAGAGGGACATATGGGAGTACCCTCAAATTTTAGGGAAATTTAGGGGGGACGGGGGGACGTCGGGGTATATATATTTTTTTCCTTTCTAATATGTATATATATGTGTGTCTATGTGTGTATATATTTCAAATTCATATTCAATAATGAAAGCATAAATACAATGATACATGCATAATTGAATTAAATAATGAAAACATTGATCCATATTCATCATCCTTTCTAATACATACATGATTCATCCATAGACCACGAGATTCAATAATGAAATACTCCAATCCATATTCATTATTCATTATTCACCATTCTAGAATCTACATTGATATAGAAATTAAATTCACCATTCTAGATTCTAAATTGATTTAAAATTAGAATTCATCATTCTAGAATCTAATTAATACTAAGCAAAATTGACTATAATAGATACTGAAATCTGAATACTGGAATAGTAAATTGATATAACTAAAACTCAAAAACTGGAGTGATGAGTCTAAAAGTCACTCTAAAGTACAAAGAGAGCTTGGTGCTCTTGATTAAATACTAATTCCATACCCTTGTGCATGACAAAATGCAATGGAAACATTGCAATCCATCAAATCCTGAATTCCTGAAAAACTGTTAAGTCTACTAGATTTTGAGTAGGATCTAAAATTCTACTTTCTCAAGATGAAATCCAATGAGGTTGGAACCACTCTCAAACATCCTGAGTCATTTCATGGTAATGTTAAAAATTTAAGTAAAATGATGAAAATGAAAGATAAAGGAGAATGTCACTTTTACTTTAAGAATTTAACATTACCATGAATTGCATAGCATTAGTAGGAAAATATGGTCAAATATTAGGTTTTCCCTGTCATAAATCATTGTTTACAAGAAAATTTAACGGGGGACGCATAACCCATATTGAGGGGGGACGCCTGGGCATCCCCCTTTTGAGGAGTCGCGTCCCCCACACTGGGGAAACATCCCCCCCCCCAACGTCTCACCGCGTCTCCCCAAAAGAGGGACGTGGGGAAAGGTTTCCCCAAACGTCCCCCCATCTCGGGTGCATAGGGTGCAAGGGGTGCGCACACCCGACCCTGGGGGGCACGTCCCCATGGAACACTGATACAAAGTCCTGAAGATTCTCTGATAGAAACCTCAGCAGAGGATCACTTGTCTGGGAAGGCAGCAAGTGTTTCATCAGGAAATCTAATTCTTTGGAATTCATGAGATGATGGTCCGATGACATGAGAAATGAAGTAGATCAAGGAATTGAAGATCTCTTCAATCAAGAAAGTTGTTGAAAGAAGCCTGAAGGAAAAATGAGGTATGTATGCTTGTATTTGTATTTAATATTATAATTTCATGACATACGGTTGCAGGTATCATGGATCAAGCATGATCCAGAAGAAAAGGGTATCCTCCTCTGAAAGGATGCAGAAAAACATAAATCACATTAGATGAAATCAACATAATATGTCCTCATATGAAGTATGAGGTGGTTGACTACAATTGAAGAACTCTAATTGAAAACTCTTAGGAATGGAAGATGTGAGGATGGAAGAGATCTTGAAGCATGCAACCATGATGAAGGCAATCAACATCGAAAGGATCAAGAAGATTTGACCAGGAAATCTCCCAGAAAGATGTGAAGACTCTGATGGAAGTCTGAAAAGATGAAGACCCTTGACAACAGATATCTTTGTGTTAATTTTAGGTATGTTCTATGCTAGAACAATTTATTTAATTTCTTTTCCATATTAGCAATCACATCAGCATAAAGTAAACTGCAGATAGAACATAAATATAAATCGCAGAAGACAAGCCAAGACAAGAGGACACAAGATGTGGCACAAGCCAAGGACAAACCCCACAATGTGTGGGGAAACCCTTGATCAATTCTTCTTTTATGTTCTTCAAAGTTCAGCAAAGAAAGAGAGAGAGAGCGAGAGAGTACATTTACAACAAAAGTCAACATTTTGACTTATCTAGATCTAGCATAGATCATTTCTTATAACGATGAGATTAGTTGAAAACATTCTGCTTCAACTGATTCTCCAAGGTGACTCCTTCACCTATCATCGTTCTGCATCTCGTCTATTTGTTGCACCTTACTGTGTAGCACCATCATGTTGCATCATGCATCATCAAGCTGCTCATGATCTCATACATCACGCTGCCCATGCACATGCTGCCCATGATGTCATACATTATGCTACCTTTGCATCATGTTGCCCATGATCTCATTTCTCATGCTGCCCATGATCTTATCTATCATGCTGCCCATGATCTCATACATCATGTTGCCCTTACATCATGTCAATGGTATCCAATACTACACTGTAAAATCTGCACTAATGAAGGCTTACGATCACCCAATCAAGCCTCCTAATTTTCTCCCACAGGCTGCCCAACAATCTGATCCAAAACTGGTCAACTTCCTTGACCCAACACAAGGCACAAATTGTTGTTCCAATCTGTTTTCGCTGCTGTTCCTAACTGTAACTGGTTAGGGCATCCATGTGCTGCAACAGCCCTTAACCAAGTCACCAAACAGCCTTCAAAAACTGCGGCCTACCCTTGTATAAGTCCTCTGCCTCCACGCTGTTGATTAGGGCTTAATCCAACCCCAAAACAGTTCCATGCAATGCCTTTTCTGTGGGGTTAGGGCCTGCGGCCTACCACAGGTGGCTTCCTGTACCTACGACCTGCTGAAACAGAGTTTCCAGCCCACACATAATATTCAAAACAGCCCAGAATTTGTCTCCTTTATTGTGGCCTTTCTGCTGGTTAATTTTCACTCCAAAACAGTCATAGGAGTGACCTACACGTCCCTTCTTCCTTCACTGGAAATGCCCTTACTTTGACTGCAGCTGTGGTAAGGCTAGATCAGCCTCTAGAACAACATATTCTCCTCTAGATCTCTCTGTCCACAAAATTCAAACATGTGGAGAGAGATCACAAGAGATGTGTCTCCAAATGTCTTCAAGTCCTCTTCTATTTATACTAAAAATGAAGAGGTTGAATAAACATGACGTTTGGGCTTCTAGAGCCTACATAAGATGCTGGTTGGCTTGATAATAATTCCATAATCAAAATAAATTCATATCTCCATAAATACTTATCGGAATCGGATGATCTTTAGATCAATCCTATACCTCTCGACGAGAGGGATCCAATAAAAATATCAGCTACTATAAATAAGATGACCCACATGGAATTTGGCCCTAGTTGCCAATTTTAACACTTTGGGAAATGTGTCAACATGTATGCAGGGTGTTGATGCCTACAAAAAGATGTCACTTTTAAAAGGCCATCACCAAAAAGGTAATATGTGATTTGTTTTTGGTTTCTGACCTCTTGAAGGAAGTCTGGGTATGTGTGCAGGGCCAAGGTAAGGAGAGTTGTGAAGGATGTCACAACTATGTACCTTGTGATCCTGAGCAACCGCTATTGAAGAAAAGTGAAGATAGATGGCCCTATGAAGGAAGCCCCAGATGTAAAGCCAAGGAGGATAATTTCCGGGAAAGAAGGAATGACATGACGGAGGAAAGCAATGGATGGTCGAACCCTACATGTGAAGAAATTGATGACATCGAAGTCTTGGATCCTCAGTCAACTAGAAGACCCTATAAAGTACTGAAGATAGAGTTCCTGGGTACGAGGGAGCTCTGGGAGGTTCCTATGAGTAAAGAAACCTGAGTAAGTTTCTGAGTAAAGAGAAACTTGAAACTCAACCCTAGTTAAGAGGGAGAGTTAGACACGACATTCTTATCTTCAGGTTGGAAGAAAGAATGGAGGATTATGTAATCATCTGGCATCCAACACTCTTTGTGGATGTGGTAGGGCATCCAAGACAAGAGTGGGCAAGAGGATCAATATTCTTGAGGGTTGGGAACCCAAGATGAGAATAGTCCTAGTAGGGCATAATCAGAGAACACTCAGGTGGATATGACCCTAAGAGAAACAATGATGATGTGTGTCTATCAGTCATTGGTCTCGCCAACATTGTGTGCTCTAATCTAAGTGAGAGATAGAGTTGTTAGTCAAGGCCATGCTATATGAAACAATGTTGGTTGAAATGATGCTATAACAGATGGATTGCAAATCCGACTCTTCTTATGAGAAATTCTTCATATTGAGAATGACCAAGTACCATTATGAATACCTCCCTAGTTAAGAGGGAGTGTTGAAGAAAGTGTAACTAGGTTTGGTCTTCATAATGACATGATCTTTGTAAATAATGTAATAAAGAGAATAAATTATTTTTGTATATGTCGCTACATGGATTTCATGAGCAAGAAGTGTCATTGGTCAAAAGACTTCTTCTTGATGTCTTTAGGATTTTATTATTATTTCAGAGAGTCATGTCATGTGTAAAGAAGCTCTTTAAGAGCCTATGTAAAATGTATCTAAGTCAAAGCAGCCCTCCAAGACCAAGAATAATCCTCCATTGGCATGCTCAAGAAGTCTGCAAACAAATCAATACAAAATTCATCAAGTCGGCTTCAATATTGAATTAAATAAATAAATGGCAATCATGTCGGCTTGGTTAAATGACATGTTGGTTCATGTATTCATGTCGGCTCAAATAGCAGGCTCAAACAACTATAAATATCCGTCTAGGGTATCTACAAATGAAAGGAAGGGAACTCGGGTTCTTCTCTCTGAAATTTCGCATGTGAATAGAGGAGCAGATCTGCACTATGAGTAGGTATTCGGAGAAGGGCTTAACTGCAGCAAGCTACACTTCGAATGGATAGAGGAGCAGACAGGACCTTGGATGCATGGTTAGTCTCGATATAATGATGTCTCTCTTCTCTCGGATAGTACCACAGTCTTGATAAGCCGCAATATCAACAGTGACAAGGATGAACAGTGTCGGATTCATGACAAAGGCAATAACCATCACAATCTCGGCCTAGATGGAAGGTAATATCACAATCTCGTTGGATCTACTTCATAAGCAATCAATGTATATGTGATACAAAGAACTTTGAAACCCTTAATGTTCTCCCTATCTTGGATTAATGGAGATCACAATGATCCTAAAGGTGCGACCTCAATCTCAACATATATGTCTTACATAATCATGTTGAAAAAGAATTTCTGAAATTACTGGAAATTTGGGCACAATGAGAAGTAGTGACGAGGGTTTCAAGTAGTGTCAAGTGTTGTTGTAGTAATGACAGTGATAGTTACATTCTCGGCATAATGGAAGAAGTTGTGGCAAGGATGATCAGTTACAAAGTCATGATCTAGTTCTTGTAAGATCATGATCTTGTTGAAGATGCAGAGATCACCTCTGTGGTAATTTCAAGGGGCAGTCATGGTGCAGCAATGATGTTATCAATGATGGCAGCAATACTAAAGATATCAGCGATGCAATAGTACAGCAGTGATGATGATGATCTCAGTAGTGTCCAAGCAAGAGGATTGATGTCCTGGTCTTGGAGAGGCACATTGTGTCAAGGGTCATGGTCTTGGTATTTGTCAATTAGGATCTTTATAACAAAAATTTTGCGTGGGTTTTCCTCTCCAATAGGGAGAGGTTTTGGCCCTGGCAGAAAGCCAAATACATTGTGTTCTTGTCTCTTTTGTTGTTGGTAGCAGTTTGATGAAGTAAGCACACACACTAATAATGAATGGAAGATCAAGCTAAGATTAATCGTATTAATACTTCACAAATTGTTATCATGTTAAGAAGAATCACCCTAGCTTATGTTTGCCCTAGATTCTTCAACACAGAGAAGGGTTTGAAGAGAGGCAGTGAAGAAATAATTGATTTGGAGGATGAGACAAATCAAAGCTCTAAAAAGCCAAGGTTGTCTGAAAGAAGAAGCATAAATCTTTGGTTGGAAGCTCCTCAGCTGCAATGGGTTTACAATTACAATTGGGAGAAGTGACTTGTACACCTTCCTCCCCTATCCCTGAAGAAACTTCTCAAAGTTCTATTCCTGTTCTAAAACAATTATATAGTCGAATTGAAGAAAGAAATAAGAGGATAAAGGAAAGTGTTGAATCTAAGCTTGAAACGCAATCTATTTCTGAATATCACACTAGATTGTTGTCTGCCATGGATCTTGAAAGAAATCAATTGAAACTATCTTTTTCTCATCCTTCTGCTCTAACTATTTCATCATCAGCGGGTTTTAAGACTGTCAACTTGACTGTGGATGCAAGAGAAATTCCATTACTTGACAAAATCAATTTGCACAGGCAAACTAGAGAATTAATTTATAGTGATCTAAGCAAAAAATCCACGGCTGCCAGTAAGGTAGAAGCTTTACTAGGAAAAGTTGTAAATCAGCTGAAGTTGGAAAAGGAAAATTCAAGAACATTGTTCACTCAGAATGAAGAGTTGAAGAAGCTGATAGTCAAAATTAGGGTCAATCCTAAAGACAGAACTGTTGTATAGAAACTCTTGCAAGGCGCAAAGACTGAAATTCAAGTCTTAAGGAAAAAATTGAAATTACCTTCTGTGGAGCGTGTCATGGCCCCAGAGGTAGCCCAAGTAGAGAAAGAAAAATAGATTTTGACAAATGAACTCTTACAGAGGAACAATGAAATAGTTTCCCTTGAGGAGATGAATTCTAGCCTATAGTAGAAGCTAGATACACATGTGTGTACTATCTTGGTACAACCAAATTCTGATAATCTAGCAGACAAACTAACCAGGGTAATGACTGAATTGAAGTCAGAGGATGAAATAAAGAAAATGCAAAGAAACCTGGATGGTACAAAGCAGATTCTGAAGATAACAGGAAGGGAGTTGGCCATGGCCAAAGACACTACATCAAAATACCAGAATGACTACCAGACTACTTGCCATGAGATTAAAGAGTTGAAGGAAAAAGTAAAGGGAAATATGTCCCTCATTCAAGCCAAGGAAATTATCTGGAACAATATTATTCACACAGTCCAAAACATTAGGGAGTTCATGTCAATTGTAGCAGAGGAGAAGACTATTTTCAGAGATTTGGAGGGCATCATTGCTGCTAGTAAACAGAAGATCCAGTAACATGCACAACTTGCTAAGAAGATAATTGATTTTCTTAATTCCAATTCATCACAGGAATTAAGAGAAATGCAAATTGAAGACTGGATAGAATTAGTGTTGGAAATTAATAAAATGGTGCTGAAATTTTTATGTAGGAAAACAGTTGAGACAAAGTTAGGAGAAATTAAAGAAGTTGTTCTAAATTTCAACACCAACTTTGATAAAAGAACAAAGGCAGGATTACCCTCTTGCTGGGATCAACAGGGAAAACTGCTTCCCTGGGAAACTTATGAAACTTTGCTGGTAGAAGCTAAATGCAAGATTGGCACCTCTCATGAAAAAACTACAGTTTTGAAAGGAGCAACTACTGTTAATTATCTTCACAGGGATTTTCCGCGGTTATGGTTGATTAGGACTCTTTTACTGAGAAGCCAACTTACAGTCGAATTTACTAATTTTAGAATGACTCACACAAGCTTTGTAAAGAGTCAGAACTCAGATGTGACAGTGTGAAAGAAATGCAAAGAGTGGATGTCCCCTACAGCAACAACAATAGATGTTGGGCCCTATACAAATGACCTTGTACAAGAATCACAAGTTACTCAATGAAGAAAGGCCATCTGTTATTTTATGAGAATTTTTCATAAATGTATTTGTAATAGTGATATAATTTTGTTTTTAATTTATCATATCATAGATAAAGTCCTTCGAAGGACCAAATACACTAAAGCAGTTCAAGTAGTTAGTAGTTTTGACAGTTGACAATTCCATAACTGTCATCATTTTAATGATCATACAAAAAGAAATTTTGGAGAACCAGGAAGGGTTTCGGGTTTTTGATTTCAGAAGGCAAAATACTTTTCTTGTGTAACGTTTCTCATCTTCTTGGAGGTTTAATAAAGTTTTTCAAAGTGATTCTCAACAGATCTTTGAATGTGACATGTGTTCTTATGTCTTTGTGTAATCATTTAATGTTTTTCTTGTATGGGAAAGAATAATGAAGCAGTTGGTTTTTAATGATACAATTTTACTAAATTCACATTATCTGTAAGTTGAAGTTAAACAACCTTAATATGCACTCCTCTTTTCTGTATTTCCATTCCTCTGTCTTCC
>Ga0068629_1000117_pt1 | contig 17461 bp, 20 predicted proteins | sample InSIn3gowninarea_FD_77432 | JGI IMG/M metagenome (GOLD analysis project Ga0068629, IMG submission 77432) | Clean room microbial communities from NASA Spacecraft Assembly Facility at Jet Propulsion Laboratory, Pasadena, California, USA -... ...
ATGATACTTTCCGTCAATCACGGCCTGGCAAGCTTTCTCAATACCGGCAAGTCTTTCTTTTTTCATTGTGCCGACCTGTGTGTTCGCACGGGCAGCTGCAAGTTTTACCATTGCATATGCACGCACGTAATCAGGATAAAAGTTTGTTTTAACACCGCTGACCTGGAAATTTTCAAGTGCCCGCAATGTTTGCACACCATAATATGCATCGGCTGGTATTTGTTTTTCACCCAACAGATCTTTTTCAGTACGGGTTTGCTGACCCGTCAGATCGCGGTTGCCCATCAGCGTTAATACCAGTAAAACGCCTGCTAATTTTATCTTATTCATTATTTTTTTATTTTAGACCATATCATGAGCCGCTGCGATGACTGCAGCGAATGTTAGTACTTAAAGAAAAGTTCCTGCAGTTGTTTTCTGTCTTTTGACCTGGTCAGTCCAAGCATTAGTAATATCCTCGCTTTCTGAGGGGTCAGATCGTCAGAAACAATGGTCCCCAGTTCATCATCATTTATTTCATCATGAAGTACTACTCTTCCTGTAGGAGTTCGACTGGCCCGGCAAACGATAATGCCTGCTTTCACTGCACGTTTAACGGCTTCTGTAAACACCTTATTAAAATTGCCGTTTCCAACACCGGCGATAACTAACCCGTCAACTTTCTTTTGGATCAACATGTCGATTTGATCAGATGGCGCGTCGGCATACATGTAAACAATATCCACGCGTGGCAATTTGGTATCGGATGCTAATATGATTGGATTCTTTGGATTTACTTCCCTGTCAGAAGAGGAGTAATATTCAACCCTGCCATCATAAGCCTGGCCAACAGGACCGGTATTGGGAGAACCGAAAGCGTTCGTTTTAGTAGTGCTCAATTTCATCACTTCCCTTGCATCAAAAATACCTTCGTTGAAGCTCACCAATACGCCCCTGCCTTTACTCTTGGGGTTGATAGCAATGGTGATGGCATCATAGAGATTTTTTGGACCGTCTGCACTGATTGCTGTCGCCGGACGCATAGAGCCGGTCAATACAATTGGTTTCTCTGTGGTGGTTACCAGGTCCAGGAAATATGCAGTTTCTTCCTGTGTATCCGTACCATGGGTTATAACAATGCCATCTGCTTCGTTTTTCGCAACAATTTCATTGATCCTGATCGCCAGTTTTTTCCAGATATCTATTGTCATGTCCTGGCTGCCAACGGATGCCACCTGCTCGCCGCTGATGGTAGCTATTTTTTTGACCGAAGGAATAGACCCGATCAGGTCATCAATGGGAATTTTTCCTGCGGTATAACCTGCACGGTCAGCCGAAGCGCCGGCACCTGCAATTGTCCCGCCCGTTGCCAGGATAATTACGCGTGGCAATTGTGCCTGGGTTGTGATGAGAAGCAGGAGGCAAATTATTAGGGTTGATACGCTTTTCATTGTTTACTGTTTTATGAGTGTATTGAATCGTTCTGTGGATTGCAAAGTATCAACTGTTTGGTCAGGCTTTATTCGGCCTCCTGCTTCTTAAAAAACGTGTGTGAAAAATTGTATTTGAATGAGAACTGCACCTTTGTTATGGAACTTGTAAATCCATCAGTATAATTTGTGCGATCACCATACTGAAACTCGATTCCCACCATTGCATTTTTAACCGGGTAGTACATAAGGTTCCCTACGATATACTGACCTTTCTTGAAAGCATCGGCCGTTTGTCCATCCGAGTTGTCAATATCAATCATGGAGTAACCAAGTGCAGTGCTGAACTTTTCATTCCAGTTATGATCAACAAAGGCGGTTATGCCAATCATAGGTAAAGCTTTACCCTCGACTGGAGAAATTCGGTTTGAAGAGTTCTTTTTGATACCGACATCCACAGGTGCATCATTCATATAATTCTGAATTCCTTCGCCATAAACTACCGCGCCCCTGAAAACGGTCTTTTTGCCCAGCTTCAGGTTTGTACTGAGATTAAGTCCCCAGCCCAATGCGTCACCCGATAAGTCTACGGAATCATTATTCTGATCTTCCCATTCCATTCGCCTGGCTATACCGGCGAGCTCCACATAACCCCATTTCGCTGCATGGCGGTATTCAGCCGAAAGATCGGGTAGGGGAAACCGTGGTACTACGCCATCAAGCTCGACCCTGTTTGCATACTCGCCCTGGTCAGCACTTGCGCCTGGTCTTTCCAATGCGATGGTGAGTCTTGTATCGCCTTGTATGGGCATATAACGTACCTGGATGTTTCTAAAAAAGACCATGCCCGTTGGCCCCCAGTATTCAACAGTGTTTGGGAAAACATCTATATCCATAAACGGACTCCATGTTTGACCTGCACCAAATTTTCCGAGCTCAGCATAGGCATGTCTTAATCTCATAGTAGTTTGTCCGGCATCTACACCGGTACCGAACATTTCAAACTCAAACTGGGTTTTTAACTCACCTAATTTTGTTTGAAAGTAGTTCTTGAATCCAAGCCTGGTCTGCCGGACTGAGAAGAAGAAATTGCCATCCGTTCCGTATTGGTTTTTGTATGCGGGTAATTTTGTGGGGCGAACAACATCATACCAGTCAGGCTGGATCTGATCGAAGTTATATCCTGCATCCATCATAATAAATCCATAAATCTCCATAGCCTTTTTCCCCTCTTCCTGTGCTCGCAGACCATTGCTGATGAGAGATGAAGTGATCAGCACGACCGCGACCATCGCTTTTACTCGGAAAAAGTGTTTCATTTTAGTCATTGTTTAGTGATTGATTAAAGAGAACCGGAAAAAACTTTTTAATGGTGTTGACAATCGTTTGTTGGCGTCTTTATATTGTAGACTATATATTCTAGAGTTTGGATCTATCTACTTTTTAGGGAATCAATTCAACTGCGCTTAGTCACATACTCGATGATTTCTTTTTCAAGATCAAGGGCAAGTCTTCGATATTCCAGTTCTCTTTGTTTGTCCTCGACCGACTTTTCTTTTATCTTCTCAAGACTTGTCTTACTAATAAGGTAATCATCACAGAGCGTTTTAAAGTCGTCATCAACCTTATACAGCATCTTTATGGCTTCCATATATTTTGCAAACTGTAAAGTGTTCAGGGCTTGTGGAATCATTGGGGTATGTATTGACTGCAATTATCCATATTAGCAATGGTAACATCAGTTGTATGCTGTTTCCAAATAATGGCAGTAATTCACTGTTAAACAAGGCGTTTAACTTCCATATATATGCGCAAAAAAAGGGAATGTAGAAACATTCCCCTGAACCAAAACTAGCTGCTATATGAGAAACTGTAGTGCTTGTTCGTTATGAAGTAATCAACTCAAAATTCAAATTGTCAATAATCATTATCGCAGGAATAAAACTAGAACATTTCGTTTGTTTCAACCAAATAAGAAGAGTAATTCACAGTTAAATACCGGTGATTACAGTGTGCAACAAAGATTCATTTTTCAACCGGATGTTGTTTAAAATGAAAGGGAATGTAGAAACATCCCCCTTACCAAAACTAACTGTATATGAGAAAACTTAATTGCGGAGAACTGCACTTCATTGCATCCGTTGAGATGATTTTACTGTGAGCACTGTACCATTTAAAATGCAAACTATCTTGTTCTTTTCGAGCAGATTCAACACCTGTGGCAGGCTCAGTTCACGTTGCATTTCTCCGGTGAACCGTCGGTCAGGAACCTTACCTTCGTAAACAACGTCAACATCATACCAACGTGAAATTTGCCGCATCACCTGTCGCACATCTGCATCGTTGAAATGGAAAGCACCATTTTTCCAGGCTAAAACCGCATCAAGATCTGCATTCGCCTTTAGCATGATCTGACCACTTGTATTTATTTGCGCCTGCTCACCAGGTTTCACCAGTTTAATCTCATTTGTTCTATCAACAGAAACTTTTACACTACCCTCGAGTAACGTCGTTTTCACCAGGCTTTCGTCACCGTAAGCTGTCACATTAAAGTGGGTACCTAACACCTGCACTTCTCCTTTACGAGGCACAGACACCACGAATGGCATAGATGAATTTTTTGCTATCTCGAAATATGCTTCGCCAACCAATTCCACTCTTCTTTCACTGCCTGTAAATGCAGCGGGAAACCGCAAGGAAGATGCAGTGTTGAGCCAAATGCGGGACCCATCGGCAAGCACAAGACGATACTCCCCACCCCTCGGTGTTTTGAGCGTATTATACACCACTTCAATTGGTTTTTCACTCAATGATTTATAGATCAATTGTCCGTGTTCACCCTTTGAAACCTGAGAAGTTCCCTGGTTTGTGATGATGCCATCCGACAAAGTTTCTAATGGCACTGTTTTTCCATCTGCAAACGTCAGTAAAGCTTTCTTGGCGCCGGGATCAGTTGAAGCTGGCTTTGTATTTACAATAACCGATTTGGCACCGGTACCAGTAATCAGTTTATAGGCAGAAAACCCGCCGATAACCAGTAACGCAGCAACGGCAATACGAATCCAGCTACGCTGGTAAAATGGCACGACTTTACCGGCTCCCCCTGCTATCTTTTTTTTAATGACAGCCAGGGACTCCTCGGTGGCAGGGTTCCACTTACTTCCATCATCATCCAGGTCTTCACTTTCAAGTGTTTGTAAGATGAGACCGCGAAGCTCCGCCTCATTCTCCGGATGGTGGAAGTAAGCAAATAATTCTTTTGCCTCTTCCGGAGAACACTCATTATTAAGATATTTCCTGAATACTTCTTGCATACTATCAGAACGGTCCATAGCTTATACGATTGCTCTTTCGATCTCCTCTGCTTATTTTGCCGGAAATTTTTTAATATTTTTATTATGTATATAGCGATTCTACTGGTTAACAAGGAAGAGAATGCTAATCATTATTGGCGACGGGTGACTCTGGAAATAGTCGCGGATCGCTTTTGTGCCTTTCACAATGTGATCGCTTATTGTGGATACACTTATACCAAGTAATTGACTGACCTCTTTGTAACTTTTGCCCTCCAATTTGCACAGCCTGATTATCTGCTGTCTTTGCGGGGGAAGTAAATCAATCGCCTGCTGAAGCCGGGCGATATTTTCTTCGCTAAAAACCATTTCCTCATTAACGCTATAATCAACAGTGGACAGTGCAATCAATTCGGCTTGCAGAACCCGCTCTCTTGCAACCTTGCGAAAAAAATCGAAGACACTATTCTCCGCAATTTTGAAGAGGTAAGAACGAAACGATTTTTCCGGATCGACAGACTGCCGATGTGCCCACAGTTTTACAAAAACATCCTGCAAAATCTCTTTTGCCAGGTTTTCCGATTTGAGCAATTTAAGCAATTTACCAAACAAGCGTGGGCTATAAATCTCGTAGATTTTTTCAAAAGCATATTCATTGCCGTTGTGCAATTGAAACAGGAGGTCCTTTTCCTCGCGGAGTAAGTCTGACAATATATACAGTTAAATGTAGATATGAAATTAGCGTATTCTGATGAACCTGCCCAAAAAACCAAAACGATTGAAATTCCAGGTTTTCCGGGCCTTGCTGGCTATTTGTGGGTGCGCCGCGATAGCCATTTGGCTGAAGTGCTCAACTGTAAAACAATGCTTGTTTATTGAGCGCTTATACGAGACTGCTATTTGGGTTTCGCCTTGCCGTTCGTCTCATCTTTCCCCCTCTTAAGTTGCTTTGAGGATTCTTTCAAAAAAAACTTTTCTGTAGCAGAGCATAACTTGTTCGTGCCCGTAATAGCTACTGACAGGTTCATCCACAGGTAATTTTTGATCCAATCCGGATGTACCACCGTTGATCTTAACACTAACTGTTACATATGGAAAGCAAAATAACTTTTTCGAATGAAGAAATTTATCAGCAAACCAAACGTGTATTGAGTTTTCACCTTTTTCGTAATTCACCGGTATTAAGCAGGTTTCTCGAATTTGTGATCCGCGAAACGATTGATGAGAAAGAAGTGCAGATAAAAGAGTATTCTATCGCAATCAATGTGCTCCATCGTGCGCGTGACTTTAATCCTAATGGTGATTCAATTGTGCGCATCCATGCAGGAAGATTGAGACGTGCGTTGAATGATTATTATTTGACCCAGGGCATATACGATCCGATAACTATTCAAATTCCAAAAGGATGTTATGTTCCCGAATTCACCGAAAGTGGAACAGCCAAACAAGCCGGCGACGCAATACATGTGGCGATAGACCAACCGATCAAACCACTTGTTGCCATTTTTCCATTCAGAATATCTACTGAAAAAGAGGGTATGAATGAATATATTCTAGTCCTCAAAGAACAGGTGAGTGAAGACTTATTGAATCTGCATGACCTGTCGGTGATAGGATATTATTCACTCGAAATGAAAGCCAAGATCAGGGAAAATATCCTGGAAGCCGGAAAGCTACTGGCCGCGGACTATATCATAACAGGCAGCCTCACTTACACTGCCGAACGGATGCGCGTTTTAATTAATCTTTTATGTTCGGACACCGGCGAATTACTGGTATCGAAATCTTTTGAGAAACATACCGGCTCAGCTGTCTTTTTTGAAATCAAAGATGAGATGCTTCAAAATTTTAAGTGCTTCGCAAGGGATTGTTACGGAATAATTTTCGAGCGTAGGAACAAACACGCCATCTGATCAGACCCTTCTGACTTGTATACCACTAAGCAAACTTGTTCAACCGATTGAATACAAACAAATATTCACTATTCTAAATGATGTTTTTTTATGCGAATTAAGATCACACTTTCATTATTGGCGGTAGTTATGCTGGCTGGCTGTTATAAAGATCCGGCATACGAGGACCTTTCCTCCAACTTTACGGTTGCAACCAACCGCGACCTGCAGTCGGATTTCGGAACATATAAAACCTATTTTATTTCTGACACCGTTGCTTTCAGATCCAGCACTTCAAAAGATTCCATTCTTCCCGCTGCAGAAGCCAAAAAGCTTGTTGACGTTGTTAAGTCTAATATGGCATCAAGGGGATATACATTCGTTCCGAAATCTGCCAAGCCGGACCTGGGCATTAATCTTGGCGCATTGAAAGACATTGATGTTGGCGTAATATATCCGGGTTGGTGGTATGGCTATGGCGGATGGTGGGGTGGAGGCTATTGGGGATGGTACTATCCATACTATTATCCATACAGCGTAACATATGTTATTACCTCCGGGTCTGTAGTACTTGACGTGGTTGATCTGAAAAACGCAGCCGCAAATCAAAAGCTTGTGATCATCTGGACCGCTTATGTCGGTGGTGGACTAGCGACTACAACCTCTGTTAATACGGAACTCGCTATAAATGGGCTGAACCAGGCCTATGTCCAATCACCATATGTCCAATCCAAATAAGCACTTCGTTAAAATCATAATCATAAGAAATGAAAGCAAAATATTTAATCGCCCTTGCGATAATGGCATTTGCCGTGAGCACTGTGTTTGCCCAAAAACAATCAACCAGTTCCACCGACATTAACCAGTTTATTGGTCTGAGCTGGGAGATCAATGTCCCGGCAGGAAATGATTACATCTCGAAAACCAGTTTGTCTGGTTTCAAGATTGAGTACCGGAAATTTTTCAGTGAGCAGTTTTCAGCAGGGATTGCCGTTGCATGGAACACCACTGAACAATATTACAATACTAAAACTTACGAAAAAACAGATGGAAGTTCTGCCGTAACAACCGATATGGTCAGGCAGTCATTTAATTTGCCAATGATGTTGACCGGGCATTTTTATCCGAAGTTCACAAGTCATATTTTCAAGCCTTATGCAGGCATAGGTTTAGGAGCCCAATACTCAACACAGGATGTGTTTTACAACATTTATGTAATCGATAATGATGGCTGGGGTTTTGTAGCAAGACCAGAAATCGGTACACTGGCTAAACTTAATGAGCACATTGCCGGTATTGCAAGCGTTGGATATAACTATGCTACAAATAAGATTGATGCGCTCGGTGTAAGTAATCTGAAGCAAATTGTATTTAACGTGGGCATAGCGTTTATCATGGATTAGGTTCCCGGAAACTTAAACTACCCAATACCTTCTTGTACTTAAATGCATGTATCGTGTGAATGACGGTCCCAATTAAAATTCTGGGTAGCGGTCGTTTGTATATCAGGCTGTCGGCTGGGCCAGGCAGCCTGTTTTATTTTTGGCCATTGGGCATTGTTCGCTTGAAAAAATTCCAGATGTAAAGGAACACATCAATATCACCAGGATAATCATGATGACCACCAATCACCTTAAGCAAGGTTACTTCAGGTTTGCCTTTTGATTTGAATGTATAAGACTCGACCCGCTTTTTGTCGGAGGTATCAGTATCAGGTAGCAGTTTCTTTTTCGGCTTACCCTTATAGCCCGCTAATGCGGACCAGTAAGCAAAGGAGTTTTCAGTACTGCGAACGACTCCAAAACTTGCATTGTTCACAAACATTTCTCCGCCATTATAGGGATTTGTTTCGTCATCTGTACCATTTATGATCATCACTGGCAAAGCTTTGTTTGCCACCACACAGTCCATCGAGGCCGAATCGGGAAGATTTGCGATGATTGCTGCAATGGCGTGAAATCTATCGGGCATTGTCAGCCCAAGTTTATAAGCCATATGGCCGCCGCCGGACATGCCGGCCGCAAACACCTTAGCAGTATCGGCCTTATGTCGTGATTGAAAATATCCGATCATTCCGTCAAAAAATGCCTGCTCATTTATATCTTCCTTATTTGCAGCTGCCGTCGAATAGCGGCGACATTCATTCCAGAAGTTCTGATATCCGTTTGGATAAACGATCAGCAAATTTTCTTTTAAAGCAATCGCTTCAAGGTTCGTGGCAGTCCTTGCCATCCCCATGCCGTTTCCACCTGATCCATGCATCAGGAAAAGAAGACTTGCTCCCGGCTTGAGGGCCACATCTGTCCGAAAGTGAAAGCTGCGATAATGACCATCTATAAGGATGGAATCCGACTGAAACTGCGCGTTGCTTTCGAAGGAGAGAAAAACAACAAGGGTGAATAACAGGGACCTTTTAATCATGATCAAATATAGGCCGATCCTGTCAAAAGCAATGGCAGAAGCTCTGAACTCCCGCCACTGCGTTTAATATACATATGGTTGTCTAAGTGCCAATGCGCTTGTAACCGGTAATACTTATGTCAATAATTTCAGCGCCAGGACTTACCTGTATTTCAGTCGAGACAGTGCCGCCTTCCTTTACCCTTGATTTGTGAACCTGTCTTTTAAAATCGCTGTCTACACTCGACCATAGCACATAGATTGACTTCTTCATCTCGGGACGCATAACGATGTCAACAACGACCGTGCTGGATAGCTTTCGCTGGAAAGCTTTTATGACTGTTACACCATCACAACCTGTGATTGCTGTACCTGGGGGTATTTGGTTATGTGGATGCTTACTACAACCGATTAGTATCAGCATCGGTAAAAAGATCAATAATCTCATAGTCCGGGTTTTACAATTGACGGAATTAGCCGGGAATAAACCCTTCAGAGATTAGTCGTCTTATTTACCGGAATGGTAACAACAGGTTGGTCGCATAGGCCAGCAGCAGTAATGCACAAAAAAATAATTATTTTTTCTTCCTGCCACCGATTTGAAACGACCTGGAAATATTGAAGCCAAACTGGATATCACCGTTAAGCCAGTCATTGGCGGTCTCGGTGAGAAAAACTTTTTCATTCATACCAACAGCATTGGTAAAATGAAGTTGAAAAACGTGTCCACCCGTTTCTATATCAAACCCGATTGACAGCGGATTATAAAATGGATAACTTTCCGGCTGGTTAAAAACATAATAGTAATCCACGTTTAGTGAAATACGTTTTGAGAGTTTAAGCCGGCCGGCAATGCCGGTTGCAAAAACATCGTTGGGGTCTTCAGTAGTCGGCACAAGGTTACGATGCAAAAACGTTGGGTTTAACTGTAACGTAAAAACATCATTGAATTTGCGCCCGATTATGGCCTGGAAATAATAGCCCAGCCGGTGTTTAACTTCATATTCCGGGTGTACATCGGTCCATGATTCACCGACCATTGTCATTCCTCCAACAAATACCAATGAGATTGGAATGTTTACGGACCCGGATGACTGCTGAATTGCACGATACTTCAGGAATCCATCAACTTCTTTATGAAGGCTTCCCCGTCCGATACCAACAGTGAGATTTTTTGTAAGACCATAATCCAGTCCCAGGCGGATTGTAGCCTCGTCCAGGCCGAAAAATTCAGAGATCCCCTGGTTCACATTTCCGAACCTATGCAGGATGCGAAAATCGAGCACACCGGGCTTTAGCATTTCGAGGCTTTGAGACATAATAACCCGGGTGGATTTATACGCGCCCGTAACATATTGACGAACCGGGATAGTATCTGCTACGCCTTTAAGCAGATCATTATCCTGGCTGAATGCCTGTGTTGAAATTGAAGCGGCCAGTAGAATAGAAAGGGTGAATTTCATGGAACAGTGTTAACGGGTTAGTGGTTCAAGTTTAGTCATGACATTTATCTGTACGGTTTTCGAGATCTTATCAGCTACCAGGGATGGGATCGTGATTTTATAATCTGATACAAGTACATTGAAAACTGTATTTGCTTCAATATTCGCGGAGGTGATGACCAACTTCCCTTTCGTGGAAACCGGTTTGGTAATACCATGGATCGTGAGGTCACCTTCTACGTTCGCATCATAGGTGCCGGGAGTTCCGAATTTGATATCAGCGTTATTTGTTATCCTGCCTTTGAAAGTTGCGTTTGGAAATTTATCACTCTCAACATAGTTTTCATTGAAGTGTTCCTGCATCAGTGCTTTCTTAAATTCAAAAGCTTTCATGGGAGCTGAAAACTGGATAGCACCTGACTTAACGTCGAGTACCGCAGTAACGATCTTATTTGTTGCCTCAATATTTTCAAGATCCGTTGCTGAGAAAAAACGGATTGTTCCTGTTTTGGTGAAGTACCTGTCCTGCGCTTTTGCAATACCACAGGTTGCGAGGGCCAGTATTACAAATATTGTTTCCTTAATTTTCATTGTTAATTATTTATCTGTCGTTTTAATACCTCCTGATCTGAAGCGCAAGGTTGCTCCTAGCCCTGCAAGAAGATCATCAGGTGACGCTTCATCTTTGGTATAACTGCTGCAAAGACCCTGAACTGTTACCACTGTGCCTGTGATATTGCCGGCAAGCGCCTTCTTGTGTCGTGGATCGATAGCCATAATAATTTCTCCTGGTTTTTCCGGTGCTCCGACGATTATTGAGCCGGATGTGTCGATGGTTTTCAGGACCCCGGAGAATTGAATGATCTTATCGATGTATTTTGTTGAGGCTTTAGCAACATCGGCTTCAAAATCGGTAAGCAGTTCTTTTGCGGTCAGTGTATAATCCGGCGTTTTAGAAACCTGGTCCGGCATTTCATGCGTATACATCAGGTAGGCTGTAAGCGCCAGGCCAAGCAATAGTATTACGATTACTATTAATGCCGTTTTTTTCATATCCTGCAATTAATGATTTAGTGCTGCTAATGATTTAGTGCTGCTAATTATTTAGAGCTCCGCGGTTAACCCAGGCCCTGAACTTATTGATGTCACAGTCGCTCATTTTTGTTCCACCCTGGGGCATCGGACTAAAACCATTAGCATGTGTTATGGCGCCGATAAGGCGGCCATCGTTCACTTTTGCTTTTAAGCCATTATAACTTGTTAATAGAAATCCACCGGTCGGAGCGGTACCGCTATGGCAACTTGTACAGCCATACTTATCTATAAGAGGGGAGATAGTTGCAGAATAAGTTACAGTAGTCGTGTCGCAGGTTCCAGGTTCTGCCGGTGTTGTTAATATGTCTTCAGAGTCGCTGCTACAGCTTGCAATGACAAGGCAAAATGCTGCAATTGCAAAAACGGATTTTTTCTTCATTCTTGTTCCTTTTAAGTGAATCGTTTTTAGTTGGGTGATTTGTTGGTTGTTGGTATTAAAAACGGCAATATGGTCTAAGGGTTGCCTCAGTATATCAGCCGGTTGCATTTTTTTTCGTCTTCTGCTAAAAGGCAGACCTGTAGCACGGTAACCTCGATTTTCTTTTTCTAAAACAGGCAACCATCTCTAAATATTTCCGTATTTTGTTGCAAGCTGACTAATCGATTTGGAAAACTTAAAGGAGATTATTTTAAACTGCGTTCAAAATAGCCATAGAGATCAGAAGATTCTCTATGAGCAATTCTACGGCTATTGCCTGAAGACAGTATTTCGTTATATATATCACTATGATAAGGCGGTAGATATCGTTAATGACGGATTTATTAAAGTTTTCCGCAATCTCCACAAGTTTGAATTCAAGCAGGACGTAAACGTGCAGATGCTTTTGATGGGATGGATGCGGATGATCATGGTTAACACCGCCATTGATCATTTGCGGCAGAATAATTTTATGCCAGAAATCGGGGAGATCTCCGAACATGTTTGGGAAAGCCAGGATAAGTCGCAGGCTTCCGATCAACACCTGTTATATAAGGAATTGATCAAAGAAATAAAAAAACTTCCTCCCGGTTACCGGGCAGTCTTCAATATGTATGTGGTAGATGAGTTCACTCATAAGGAGATCGCCGAGCAACTCGGTATCTCCATTGGTACATCCAAATCCAATCTCTCCAAAGCCAGGGTCATACTACAAAACATTATTAAAAAAAACGACCAGGTTAAGGTATGCAACATTTGAATGACGATATGGACGATCTGTTTCGGAAGGCAGCGGATGATTACCCGCTCAAAACCGGTGTTCCTGATTGGAATAAAGTTGCGATGGGATTATCGGACGCAGCTGCGCCCGCACCCATTGTTCGTGAGAGGAGATACCGCCGATTTCTCTGGTTTTTTCTATTGATTCCAATTGGATTCATTGTTAAAGAAATCGCTGACCCGGTATTGTTCAGGGGCATGTTGGGCGCAGACAACAAATCAGCTGGTACAGAAGTTCAGAACAGTAAAACGAATGATCAAAATCCCCGGGCAAAAGGAAATTCAGCGAAAGCGGATGACGCCCAGGCAAGTTTAGCAACAGTGGAACAGAGCGGTGATATTGCATCGGCCAGGATTTCTCCTGACACTGAAGCGAAGGAAGAGATTGCCGGAGAATCACAGGACAACCTTGCTCAGCCAGGCGCAGGAAAGATAAACCCCGGCGCAGGAAATATAAAATCCGGCGCAGAAAAGACAGAGTCCGGCAAGCCGATTCGCAATCAACATAATTATCAGAATAATAATAACAACAAAAATGGTAGTCTGCGAAAAATGACAGGAGGAATCGGCGAGGCAACAACTTATAATAGCCGGACGCGTTCATCTGCAACACAAATAAAGGATAATGGTGTCTTAACCCTGGATGACAGGAATAAAGGAGATAAGAACACTGAAATGAATGCTACTAACATTGATCCATATGCGAAGACGAGCCTTGTGCCGTTTTCAGCATCACCTGATGTTAGAGTAGTTCCTGCCCGAAATATCACAGCATTACAACCTGGTCCTATAACTAAACAAAGGCAAAAGACTAAGAATTTTTATCTCGGTGTAATCGGGGGTCTTGACTTAACAACTGTGAAGTTCCAGGAAACTTCAAAAATGGGAAGTCACTATGGAGCCATGGCGGGCTATTCGTTTGCAAAGAAATGGAGTGTTGAAGTCGGATTTATCGTTGAGAAAAAATATTATTATACAGATGGCCAATATTTTGACAAGAGCAAACTGAATCTTAATGCTAACACATCGGTGATCTCTGTTGATGGTGATTGTAAGATGTTTGAAATACCGATCAGTATTAAATATGATATCACCAATTCATATAAATCTAATTTCTTTGTTACCGGCGGGCTCTCGTCTTACATTATGAAGCAGGAAGATTACACAATGGTTTATGGATATACTTCCGGTTCGACAAGTACCCACTATTACCCATATAAAAATTCTTCAAAGAATTTCTTTGCAGAGATCCGTCTCACCGGCGGGTATGCGTTCAAGCTGCCAGCACAGTTTTCCGTGCGTGTTGAACCTTATCTGAATATACCAGTTGCTGGTGTTGGATACGGCAAACTTAACCTGATGAGTGCGGGCATTAATGCCGGTATCTTCAAGAGAATTTTTTAAAACAAACAATTTTTCACAGCCAGGTCCTGCTCTTATCGGGCAGTTTGTATTGTGCGAACATAAAACCGTTTGTCGCCTGCAACGTAGGCATTATTGGGAAATTCGTCTCTTAACCTCGGGCACAACCTGTGTCGCAAATAGTTCTATTGACCTTAGCAATTTACTGTGTTCGATTTCACCTGAAATGATCTGCGCGAGAAACCTGGTGTTCTTAAATAAGCCATACTGGTAAACCAGCTTATCAGCAACCTCTGCAGGGCTACCAACAAGTAGCGGTCCGTTTGGCAATCTTAGGTATTCGAATTGCGGTCTTGTTAAGGGTGACCAACCTCTTTCTCTTCCAACCCTGTTCATCATCTTTTCATATATCGGCCAAAATTCATCTGATGCCTGCGCTGAAGTTTCGGCAATATACATGTGCTCGTTGATCGCCAGCTGAACCTGGCCGGCATCATGGCCGGCGTCTTTTGAGGATTTGCGATATAAATCGGTAAGCTGTGTGAAGCGTGCGGGCTCGCCGCCAAGAATTGCAATAGTAAGCGGAAGATTAAGCTGACCTGCACGAATCACCGAGGCCGGCGTGCCGCCAACCGCGATCCAGACCGGTAATTTTGGTTGAAGCGGCCGTGGATATATACTGATCTGTTTTAGCGGCGCACGAAACTTCCCTTTCCAGTTTATTACCTGCTCCCGGTTGATGGTAAGTAACAGATCCAGTTTTTCGCTGAACAGTGCATCATAATCGTCCAGCTCATACCCAAACAATGGAAATGATTCAATAAACGAGCCTCTGCCTGCCATAATTTCGGCACGGCCGCCTGAGATCAGATCGAGTGTGGTGAAGCTCTGATAAACACGAACCGGGTCCGCGGAACTTAGAACGGTCACGGCACTCGAAAGCTTAAGACGTTCAGTTACCGCAGCCATTGCAGCTAGCAGTATCTCTGGTGCGGAGACCATGTAGTCAGGACGATGATGCTCTCCAAGCGCATAAACGTCTAATCCTAACCTGTCTGCTAATTTTGCTTCTGATATAAGTTCCTGTGTACGACGGTATGCATTTTTGGCATTACCCGTGCCCGGCTCTGGTTTTACTTCTCCGAAGGTGCTAAGACCGAATTCCATAATTTCCACGTTGTATTAAATTTCCACTTTGTAGTGTCTGCAAATGTAACGACAAATTCATGTGCTGGCCCGGCTCCGGCTTAACCCACCATTCTGGTAGATTTCTCAGCTCTTTAACAGCAGTTCAGTGAAATTCAAGTAAATCTGGCTTATTTTTAACCCGGGAAGGGCGGTATTTTGGGTTTGGTATCATAATAAAAACGTCACCGTTGGATAAAAAATTTCTTCTTCAACTTCTTGCAAGGCAACAGGACAAAGAATCTGTTCCGTCCAATGATGTTATTGCCGGCTGGGCAACGCGCCTGATTCATTTGCTATACCCGGAAATGTCAACTAATAAGTTTGGTTCGGTAGAAGAAATGCGTGCGGCTTTTGAAATCCTGGAAAGAGAATTACTTGGCATTCTCAACGCAACCACTGCCTGCGTTGATTGTAACAACAGGTATGTTGCGAAACGTTTTTTTGAACATGTGCCCGAATTACTTCGGTTACTCAACACCGATATTGACGCTATTATCAATGGTGACCCGGCGGCAAAAACTGAATTTGAAGTGATACGTGCGTATCCGGGCTTTTATACCTTATGCTTTTACCGGGTTGCCCATAAACTGCTGAAGCTTGATGTGCCTTTGCTGCCGCGGATATTAAGTGAGTATGCGCACTGCCGCACAGGGATTGATATACATCCTGCCGCTGAGATCGGGGAATATTGTTTCATCGATCATGGAACGGGTTCTGTTGTGGGCGAAACGGCCACGATTGGTAACAATGTCAAGATGTACCAGGGCGTTACGCTTGGTGCCCTGAGCGTTGAAAAAGGTATGGCCAATACAAAGCGACACCCGACTGTTGAGGATCATGTTATCCTGTACGCGGGAGCAACGATTCTTGGTGGCGACACGGTTGTAGGTCACCATAGCATAATCGGTGGCAACGTTTGGTTAACCCGATCAGTGCCTCCTGGTTCTCTTGTTTATCACAACCCGGAGATTGTGGTCGCCGAAAACAAAATCTTAAATTAAATACATGGCAAGCGTTCTCGATACAGTCGGCAATACCCCCATTGTCGAAATACAAAAACTCAATCCAAACCCTCGCGTTAAGATTTTTGCCAAACTGGAAGGAAATAATCCGGGTGGCAGTGTAAAGGACCGGCCTGCATTGAATATGATCAGGAGTGCCATCGAAAGGGGAGAGATCAATAAAGATATCACTCTCATAGAGGCAACAAGCGGCAATACCGGTATCGCTATGGCGCTGATTGCAAATCTTTTCGACCTCAGGATTGAACTCGTCATGCCTTCCTCTTCTACACGCGAGCGGGTATTGTCGATGGAAGCTTTTGGTGCTAAGGTGGTACTTCTCGATAACATGGAAGCTTGTCGTGATCATGCAGAACAGCAGGCAGCAACCGGTAAATATTTTCTTCTTAACCAGTTCGCTAACCCGGACAATTACCTGGCGCATTATAAAACAACCGGGCCTGAGATCTGGCGCGATACAAATGGTGAGGTTACGCATTTCGTCAGTTCAATGGGTACTACCGGAACCATAATGGGTACTTCTATGTTTCTGAAAGAGAAAAATCCCGCTATACAGATCGTGGGTTGTCAACCAACTGATGATTCCTCAATACCTGGGATCAGGAGATGGCCACCGGCTTATCTTCCTAAAATATTTGATCCGAAACGCGTTGACCGCGTGATGGATATATCCGAACAGGATGCCACCGACTATACCCGCCGGCTTGCAAAGCAAGAAGGAATTTTTGCCGGCATGAGCAGCGGAGGTGCCTTGTCTGCCGCTTTGAAACTAAGCGCTGAACTTGAATCCGGGGTGATCGTTTTTATTGCCTGCGACCGGGGAGACAGGTATTTGAGTTCGAGCTTGTTTGGATAGGAAAGCGATGAAAAATGATCCCTCCTACGCCAAGGCTTCCCTTCTGTGCCAAGGCTCTGAAGGGCGAGGCGGAGGGCAAAGGAATGATCCCTCCTACGCCAAGGCTTCGGAGGGCAAAGGAATGAACCCTCCTACGGCAAGGCTTCGGAGGGCAAAGGAATGACGAATGCATTTTATGAAATGCAGACTCAATATAAGTTATAGGTTATTTTCAAACAATTTGTCCGATATCGGACATTTTTTTTTCAAGGGAAACTCGTAATTACCTCGTTATTAGGTATTTACCTTTGGCATTTTGATTGGA
>Ga0068629_1000118_pt1 | contig 17400 bp, 16 predicted proteins | sample InSIn3gowninarea_FD_77432 | JGI IMG/M metagenome (GOLD analysis project Ga0068629, IMG submission 77432) | Clean room microbial communities from NASA Spacecraft Assembly Facility at Jet Propulsion Laboratory, Pasadena, California, USA -... ...
TACCTTTGTTGTTGATCTCTTTGGATGGTGGATCTTCTTTGCCATCTTGCTTGCTTCTCTGGACTTCCCCTTCCAGCTTCCTGGTAAGTTTACCGGCTTGCCTGCACGAACTTATCGGACTTCGCACTGACGTTACTCCCCACAGTTGGCGATCTTTCCAATGTGATCAAGGGCGCAAGCCAGAAGAAGAAGGAGCGCGAGAGGGCAGAAAACGAACGCGAGTACGGCGTCGGAGCCTAAACAGCACGCGCAACTTCGTGTCGCTAGGGGAGGGCACATTGCGGGTCTATGGAGCCATCGCTTGCGATGGCCAGGTTCTAAGAGAATGCCGGATAATCAATTTCGATCCGCAGCTGTGTGTATAGCTTATGATTAATAATAACAGTTTCATGATTACAATGCCTTCTGGTCCCTACAGCATCATCTCATGTTTCGAATCCAACTTCATTTTCTGAGACCTTGTTTTGGTCGAGTCGAGCACTAATAGTCTATTCCCACAATGCACTACAATTGTGTACCATATCATTTGCCAAATCAGTTCTGGCCACGTTTCCACAAGTCACCACTGTGTGATGTTCCATGTGTGAGATGTTGGCTGATATATTCATGCCTAAGGCATCATTTTGTGTGAAGATGCATGACCCCTCCAACGTGAGCTCGAACGACTGGGGGGCTGCAGATTACGTCGTCGGACATCCCACTCTTGTTCAGATTCACCCTGCAACAGTCCCAACCAAAAGCTTCAACTCCCATACAGCAAACCAAAGACAACACAAATACCGTCAAAATGGTCGCCCAATCCGCCGAGTTCAAGAAGGCCGTCGAGGACAGCCGCTCCCTCACCAAGACCCCCACCAACGACGAGCTTCTCGAGGTGAGCAACTACCTAACCCTTCCGCCAACGATTTGTGCACCGTTGACAGTATTCCTAACTCCACTGATCTACGCACTCTTCAAGCAGGGCTCTGGCGACGTCAAGTTCGACGACGCTCCCAAGCCCGGCATGTTCGACCTCAAGGTATGACACAGTTCCTTTTTATCGAAAACAGCTCTCACAGACGCTGATGAAGGTCGTTCACAGGGCAAGGCGAAGCACAACAAGTGGGCTGAGGTCAAGGACCTTCCCGCCGCGGACGCCCAGAAGAAGTACGTCGAGGCTGTCAAGAAGCTGGTCGCCAAGTACAAGTAGATGTGGAAGCTCGAGACGAGGAGATTGGCATGTGCAGTAGCAAGGAACGATAATCACGCTTTGATACGCGAGAAATGAGCATAGAGATTTTTTGATCTGCGAGATATGAGGATACTAGTGTGTGTAGCGGTCTGGATCTGTCGGACTGCAGTGCTTGGGGTGATGAAAGGGCAATGCCCGCCGCTATGATTGGTACTCGTACGACCTGCGTTGTTCAGCATGACTCTGGCTGTCGTGGTATGAATGATCTTACGCAATAATAGACACAATTTGAACGCGCATGACTACTAGTCCGTCTGCAGTCTACGACCGTATATGATGCGGACGGCTTGGCACGGATCACATGTACGTAGATGTCGTAGGGCGTACACATTCTTGGGCTCGAGCAATAATGGGGGCTCATATCGAGAGGTCCTTGCCTATCTGTCCTTGGAGACAGGGTATCAAGGTGACTCCGTGTCCGAACTCCGCAGTTTGATGGACGGCTCATGCAGAATAAGCTTTGGCAGAATGGCTGACTCTGTTTATAAGGGTTCTGTTCCCAGAGTCCCAGACCGGATATGACTACTTTCAGCTGATGGGATCTCTGCATCATGAGAACCACGACCAATGAACCAGATGATGGACACAATGATCTATCGACTACCATTATTCACCCAATGGATGTCGACGGCGAGGATTTGCAAACACGGACGTTACCTCGAGTGGATGGCGGCAAAGACGCTTGGTTAGTGTTGACCGGTTGCTTCGTCTTAGAAGCCTTGGTCTGGGGGTATGTTCCCGAAATGCTCGCCTTCTGGCATAGAATCGCTGTCATGAGTGTAACCTACTAATATTGGTGCAGCTTCCCATACTCTTTCGGTGTCTTCCAAAATTATTACTCGACCCATGAACCTTTCGATCGCAACCCATCTGGCATCGCAGCAATTTCTACCACCGCCAGCGGTATCATGTTCATTGCTTCGCCGCTTGTAGCTCTAGGGTGTCAGCGCTTCCCGAAGAGCAGACGTCTTGCTAATTTCGTCGGCCTCGCCATCATGACGAGTGCGCTAGTCGCTGCCTCTTACACCAACACAACAGGTGCTTTACTGGCCACTCAGGGCATATCATTCGCTATCGGTGGCCTCACAATGTATTTCCCTGCCATGTATATCATCGACGAATGGTTCATTGCCAGGAAGGGCCTGGCCTTTGCAGTCATCTGGACAGGAACAGGAGTAGGCGGCGCCATCTTCCCGTTCGTTTCACAGTGGTTACTAGATTCCTATGGGTTCCGCACGGCATTGCGAGTCTGGGCTGTCGTTATCGTAAGCCTACTTGCGGCCATGCAAAAATCAAGTGACTGACCATACCTGCAGGTCACCCTCGCTCTACCATCCATTCTTGTCATGAAGAATCGCCTACCAATATCAGCTTCTAGTACTCTACGGCCCTTGAATCTGGCTTTCCTCAAAATGGCACCCTTTTGGATCTACTCGTTTGGAAATATGATGCAGTCAATCGCATATTTCCTGCCCCAGCTGTGGGTACCATCCTTTGCTCGCGAGATCGGCCTCCCTGCCATCACTGGTCCACTCGCTCTGTGTCTGCTCAACCTGGCAGCATGTGGAGGCTACATCTCCCAAGGCATCATCGTCGATCGTTACCACGTCACTGTAGCCATATGCTTTGCAACGCTGGGATCCATACTCGCTATCTTCATCTTTTGGGGCCTTACTACTTCACAAGCAATGCTCTACGTCTTCGTCATTCTATGGGGATTGACTGGTGGCGGGTTCTCAGCAAACTGGGCAGGCTGTGCGGATGCCATCAGAAAGTCCGGGTTCCACGTGGATACTGGTATGGTGATATCACTGCTCTGTGTGAGTAAGGGCATTGGATCATTGGTGTCTGGACCAATTAGTGAGAGGCTGCTACAAGTTCAACCTTTCGAAGACGCCGGATTCGCATATGGCACTCGGTACGGTGTCGTGATTGTATTCACAGGGGTCAGTGCGACCTTGGGCGGTATATCCTGTCTTGCCAAGCTGGCCAAGGTCGTTTGATGCGTAATGACAGCGAGGAACACAATTTCAATGCTCGTTGGTAATATTGACTTGAACATGATGAGCCATCCATCGCGGTCGTTTAATTCATTACATATCAGTGAAGCGCAAATCAGTCCCTGGTCAAACATTATGATCGCTCTGTTCACATTCGCAATCTCGTAATCATTCTACCCGTAACTCGCTTGAACCACTTGAGCCCAGTCGGCATCACTGTATGCTCCCGGGACTTGATCGCCGTCGAACAAGCTGGCCATAATTACTCGGTCTCCTTGTTCGCCCTCCCATGGTTCTCTCCCATGCTGTGCAATAATATTGTCGAACACCAAGACATCGCCTTGCTGCCACTTATGCAGAACACGGATCTCATCTGTGATCTTTGCGAGATGCGCCAGATACTTTTCAGGGATTGCCGTGCCATCACCATACAATTGCTGTGTGATATTGCGGCCTGCACCATTGACCTTCGCATTCTTATAGTACGCAGCGAGCCCGGTGAACAGTGTTGGTAATTCCGTCTTGGGCTGTGTGCGAATGGCTGGGAGGCGGTGTTCCAGAACTAGTCCACCATCGTCGGTCCACCGCCACGTAGTGTGTTTGCCTCTTCCGTATCTGGCAATCTGAGCTTCGATTTTGGATCGTCTCGTAGCTTCGTCGTCTTCGGGCTCAACCAGTTTGCCAAACGCTTGTTTCAGCGTTGCTCCACCTTTGTATTGCTGGTCGACCTTGTATGTCACTCGACTGAGTATGCCTTTCTCAGCCAGCTCACTAATGAACTCAGGTATCTCCTGCTGAGCACGGTGGAAGAGCTCAAGAGATGAGGAGATTGGCGACTCGCCGCCTTTGTGGGGTGCTTTGTGGCTATAGAAGAATATGTATTCTGGCGCGTGTGGGACCTGAGGGGACTCATTGTGATTGTACACGAGTACTTCTTTGGGAGCCTCATTCGCAGGTGCTATGTTTGGTGCGAGAATCGGTCTGTCAACGACAATGCCGATGATCTCGTGCGGTTTGTAGCCGAAGGCGTGAGCGAACTTGCTGAAGTCATGGGCGCCATTGATGGGCAAACCACGGAATAGGAGACTCCCGTGCGATGCGAGTTGCTTCGTGAGAATGCCATCTTGTGCCTGAAGAGCCTTAATAGTATCCACAACAGAGTCCAGATCCAAAGGTGCGTGATCGTTCTCGGTCGGCCGCAAAGCAAGGGGACTGACCGTTCCTGGCAGATGAGGAGCGCCCAGCACTTTCTGATTGCTCTTCGGCAGGTCAAATGCTTCGAAAGTGATCTGTGGAGCCAAACCACTTAGTGGTAGAGCTGTGCTTTGCGCGAAGTCTGTCAGTGTTGCCATTGTTGTTGAAAGTGTGTCAGAACGAGCTCATCGATCAAAAGTCGCTTTGTCTCTTCAGCACAGTGTTGCGCACATCTCCATCGAACGCCGCGAGCTATAGCACGCAGTTCTACATGTAAACTTCGTCGGAGCTACTATCTCACGGCTGACGTCGACGAAGGAAGGAGCACGCAAGTTGAGGGGTTGGGAAAACGACTCCACACCATGGTTTCTCAGAAGTCAGTAGAACATGTCCTAAACGCCATAGACTCGTATGGGAAGCACATCGGCAGCCATAAGCGTTTCATAACGGCGCTTCCGTAGAACTATTTTACCATGTATCGAGTTCTGATGGCCGCCTGCTCATGTGACAGTAGACCAGTTTCCGCCCTCATGTCGGTCTTTCATGCACATCGGCTGCATTATCGATGCTTTTGGGAAAATACAGAAACGCAGTGGATCGTCACGAGGCTGCCATGCGGTTGGAAAAGCTAGTCCACATGGCGTGCTTGATCTTGTTCAAGCTAATTGGCTACGCAATTTAGAGATATCGCGTTCATCGGAGTTTGCCAATGATGCACATTCGGAGCCCCGAGTCAAGTCGTGTAGTAAGATGTGACTTCGTCTTCTGATCACACAATCGATATCAGATAGACAGCAAAATGTCTATTCATCAAGCGCCTCACGAGAAAAGAGGGTCGCAGGATGATGTCGAACTCCAAACCTCGTCGCCGGCATCATCATCGGACAACGACGCAACTCAACATACGCCAAATGCTCGCATACCATTCTTCCGGAGTACTTTGTTCCAGATTCTAGTCGTTGGATCCTGCGCATTTTGTGCTCCAGGAGTAAGCAACTGAATCATAATAACGAGAAATGTTGCGACTAACTTTTACGTAGATATGGAACGCAATGAACGGCCTTGGAGTTGGAGGCTCGCAAAGTCCCGACCTAGTCAACGCAGCAAATGCTCTGCTCTACGCATTCATGACCGTCACTTGCTTCATGGGCCCATGGCTAACTAATCTAATCGGATTCCGATGGACATTGGCCCTCGGAAGTATTGGATATCCGCTCTATGCAGCTGGCTTATACGTCAACAACAGAACCGGTGCAACATGGTTCGTCTACTTCGGATCTGTTGCATGTGGCATCAGTGCAGGATTCTTCTGGAGTGTCGAAGGTGCGATCGCCACTGGGTATCCCGAGCAACACAAGCGCGGAAGGTACATCGCGACATGGTTCACTTTCAGAAACTTTGGAAACGTTGTAGGCGGCTCGATATCGCTTGCTTTGAACGTCGACAGGGCAGAGTCTGGCGCAGTGGGCTATCAGACTTATCTTGCCTTCATCGCCATACAATGCCTAGGCTTCTTCATCGGCTCGCTCCTCTCAAATCCAGAGAAGGTACAGCGTAAGGATGGCACGCAGATCGCCGCGCCGAAAGGAACGAATTGGCGCGTTGAATTGCGAGAAATGTGGCGTCTGGCTCGTAGTAAGTCCATCCTATTGCTTACGCCACTGTTCTGGTACTATGGCTGGTGTCAGGCCTACCCAGGAACTTATCTGGCCACCTACTTTACCGTGCGCTCGCGAGCTCTCGGGAGTCTCAGTTTCGCCATCAGTGGCACATTCGGCACTTGGCTTGCTGGAGCGCTGGTCGACGTGCCATGGGTGAAGAGTCGACAGACTAGAGCGATAGTGACATACGTCCTCATCGCTTCGCTGAACAGCGGATCTTGGATATGGGCGGTTTACATCCAAAACGAGTTCAGGCACACGAAACCGACCTTGGACTGGGCCAACCAGTCGACTTTCGGTCGTGGCTTTGGATTGTACGTGTTCGAGCGCATATCTGTCAGCATGTGTGAGAACTTCATCTACTGGGCCATCTCAAACCTCAGCGATAGCCCTGGAGATCAGATCAGGTACAGCTCATTGCTACGAGGCATCGAAACGGCAGCTGTATGCTTGGGCTTCGGCATTCAGGCCATTCCGACGCCGCTCATCGCTACTGCGAGCATCAACTGCGGTCTCTGGTTCATTGCACTGCCTTTCAGCTATTTTGCTACTGTTCAGGTGGTCAGGAGATTCAACGAGTTGGAGAAGAGCAATGCTCCGGAGGGTTTCCATTCGAAGTAAAGTCTGTGATCATGGTCTCAAGGCTAAGATTACGAGCTCGTTCAGTAAATGTTAGATCGATGTCTGTATTTGAAACTCATATATGATTGAAGTGAAGATTGATGGCCTCGGGGGTGTCTCCAAAGAAGCCCGCACCAATCGCCGCGATGACGTCCCGCCTCACGCTCACATGCAGAAGCTCTCGAGCAACATGAAGCATCTTTATACTCACATCCATACCCCGACAACAGCGTTCTCTCTATAGAACACCCTGCTCACCACTTGCGAGAACACCATGGCTGCCAAATTATCACCACTGAGGCTGGCCTCACCTCTGTTCGTTTTCCGCGCCGGATTTCGCCCAGCAATCACCACCACTGCTCCTCTCAATGCGCGCCTTGCAACTACACAATCTGCGCCACCAGGAAGCTCGCCAACGACTAAAAGACGTTCCGTTACTATAGTGAACGACACTGGCCGCGTACCCTGGCAAAACCTTTCCATCGGTGAAAAAGCCGCCCGTACAACCCAGCAGACCTTTAACCTCGGCCTCGTGCTCGTAGGATTAGCAGCAACCGGCGCCGTCTTCACAGTCCTCTACCTCGAAGTCTTCAGCACCGACAGCAAAACCGCAGTCTTCAACCGCACCGCAGACCGCGTGCGCAAAGATCCGAAATGTATCGAGATTCTGGCGGGCGCGGGAATGCACACAAAACGCGAGATCACAGCGCACGGCGAGCCTTCACATAGCCGATGGGCAAGGAACAGGACGATTGCAAGCAGATTAGAGACGGACAAGGCAGGCGTGGAACATTTGCACATGCACTTTTATGTTGAAGGACCTGCGGCGAGCGGCACAGTACAAGTACACATGACCAAGGGGCCTGGAGACAAAGAGTACGAATACAGGACTCTTGCACTGGATGTGCCGGGTCATCAGCGACACTACTTGGTGAACGTTGATGGGCTATCGTCTGGGTTGTCAAAAGCTGGTGGAAGGCTATTTGGAGTCAGATGGAATTGAAGGGTTGAAAACGTTTAATTGAGCAACATACAGACCGAGCCTGTGTTACCGGCTATCCGGCATTCTCACTTCTTCAAACATCAGCCTTTTCAATCCCGCGCCTAGGAGGTCACTCTCCTCTACGAGTAGACATCAGACCCCTACACTTCACCAGCACAATATCCTCCAAGTGTGCTGCAATACTTCCCCAACCATACTTGCTGCCCACACACGCCGTTCGAAAGCAACATGCCCTCAGAAGCAGCCAGCTCTCGATCGCGACTCAGATAGAACCCTATGTTGTCCGCGGCGCCATTACATTGATCACCGCTAATAATGTGGTAGCACTCGTTTTGCAACCAAACGCTGCCAGTACACGCCCTCGTGACTTCGGTAGACCTAGCACAAGCCTCGCAGCAAGTTTGAGGAGAGCTATTCGGTACAAGCGCCGCGAATATATTGGTTTTGCCGGGCAGGACTTCAATACCTACGATGCCATAGCCTTGAATGCCACCGATGATATTGTGAGATTGGCAAGCTGCGTAGACTGTTGGGCGTGGCAGCTCGGATGATTCGTATGTGGGCGTGATGGTCGTGGTTTCAGTCGTTGGCGAAGTCACGAGATCAGTCACCGTCACGGTCTCGGTGACATCCTCGTAAGCATTAGGAAACTCCGTCGTGGTCGACGAGATGTTTTGAGTCGAGGTGACGATAATCCCGTTCCAATACGTCGAAGTGATCGTGAGCGTTGTGTGCCTGACAGTGAAGGGTCTGGCGCTCGTTGTGATGAAGCTAGTTGTCTCGTCACAGATGACGCGATTGACGTTGCTGTAAGACTTCTCCGCCCTGATGTGTACATCGCCATCGAGCAAGCGTCTCCCTGGTATAAATTCGGATGCTGTGGTGGACGACGATGGGAATCTATCGAATGTGTTCGCGCCAGCATTTTTCGGATTGGAAGCAATAGTAGTAAAGTCGCTAGGTGCAGGCACCGTATACGGTGTGGGCGCTACGGTTACCGCAGGAGCAGTGACAGTTTGCTGGGTCGTCTCGTACACGGTTTCGTACACGATTGAGCTCGCAAATGCAGTCCGCGTACTCGTAGGGATGCCGATCGATGGAGAGGCCGTCTCTGTCACGAAGACAGTATTCGACTGCGTGACTGTCGAAGGTATATATGTCACATCGCAGACCGTGCTATATTGCAGCGGTCTTGATATGATGGTGATGTTGGTCGAAGTGGCTCTAATGGTCGTTGGAATGCTTGTCAAATATCGTGGTCCGTAGGTCGATCTACATGTTGCTTCCGACAGGATTGTGGAGGTCACCGAAGGTAAGACGGTCAGTTGTGACTGATAACAGCCCATCTCAACAGCAGTTGACAAAAACAAGATATCTTATTATGGGGAACCACGGGTGAAGTACGCGATTGTTTCCTAGACGCGGACGCACTTGGCATAAATGCTATGCATTCCAGCTCCACATGCCAGCCATTGTATATCTATAGCAGCCAAATTCTTCTGTCGCCCCTAGCATCTGTGGTTCCCTTATCGTTCATGCGACTGTAGAGGAAACGAAGACCAAACGCGATGAGCGCAGTAGCAAAGCTACACGCCGCGCATGTGAAGTTGCCTGTAGGATACCCAATTACCTTCTCGTCCGCGATCCAGATCCACTGTGCAATGACTTGACTGACGCCAGCTCCACTGTTATTCAATGCAGCTGCGATGCCCATGGTGACGATAGATGGCACGTTGCAAGTTACCCAAGCGCTCAAAGGACCTGAGCTTGGGAATGCTCCACAAGCGCAAAGGAAGAGGCAGCCGTAGCGTGCAGTATATGCGTCGGCGGGCAAGAGACCAGCTGTGAGCCAACCAATGCCTCCGATCGTAGAGCTTGCGGTAACGTGCCAGCCGCGGGCGTTGAAGTGGTCTGCACTCCAGCCAAGGAACAAGCAGACGAAGTAACCACAGACCCATGGTGGCACTGTTCAGGCAATTAGTACATCTCGAGCAGATCCAAAACAGGGGTTGACTTACCAGTCATAAGCTGAGCTTCGATCGACGAGAACCCCAGGCCATTCACGATCGTTGGCGTAAAGAACGTCAACGATCCCAGCGGCACACAGTTACAGATGTAAGCCAGATAATGCGAGAGCATCCTAGGGCTGAACAAAGTCTCCATGACCTCTCGTCTCGTGGCATGCTCGTTGGTATATCCTCCTCCTTTGACTTTGATGCGAGCCTCGATGAACTTCTTGTCATCCTCAGTGAGGAATTTGGCGCTTGAAGGGTAGTCGGGCAGGAAGAACAGCGTCAGTAGAGTGCAGAATACTGTAATGAGACCTTCGATGATGAACTGAAGACCGGCGTGACATATTAGCTTGTGTTCGTATGTGGATGGACAGCGACTGTAGAACTTACCAACCAGCGGAACCCTTCGAGGCCAGCTGCACCATTCATATGGCCGACTCCATCTACAATTGGCTGTCAGCAAAGTGTTTTGGATGGTACGGATAGGCTATAGTGATTCAACTTACACGCAATACATCCGCCAAAGGCACCGGCAGCCGTAGCAGATGCCAACACGAAAGCAATGCGAACTGATCGCTCTTCAACTGGGTACCAGAAAGTAATGAGATAGATGATACCTGCGATTACATTAGCTCAGTCGATCAACATCGCAGCAGATGTCGCGTACCCGGGAAGAACCCAGCCTCGAAAACTCCAATGAAGAACCGTAGAATTGTGACTTGTGCAAAGCTCTGCACGCCAGCGAATCCGATCGTGAAAATACCCCAAAGCAAGAGCAACGTAGCCAGCCACCTCGAAGGACGGACATATCGCTTCATGATCCAATTGGAAGGCACTTCGAATAAAGCATATGCAACAGCGAAGAGCGAGACTGCGATGGCGTATTCCAGATTTGACATGTTCGTCTGTTGGATCAACGAATCGCCAGTCTCGGAGTTTAGCAGCTTGGAATTGCCAATGTTTCCTCGATCAAGGTAGTTGAGCAGGTACATCCAGGCACATAGAGGAAGTATGCGCAAGTCCATCTTCCGTCGCAACTTGCGAGCGCGTGGCTTGTCGTTGAGCCAGGAGTCATGTTCTGCTTGTGCTGCGTCTTTGGACTGATAGGATATCAGCATCAAGTTGTGTCGAGCAATGATTGGTGAAGTGTCAGACGACTTACTAGTGTGTCACCGACATCCTCCAATTGCAGCACGTCGTCTTTCTTGAGATCGTTCATGATGGGATACTCAGCGATGGAGTAGGCTACGATGGTTGGAGAGTGAGGTCAAGGTTGAGATAGAAAAGAGCAACACCACATGGATAGATATGGAGACCTTCGGGGCATCTTTCACGGTCGCTCGGGTATAGGCCCGCGACGAATCCACAATCTACTTGGCCGCCCGCGGTAAAAGGATGGATCTCCGCAAAGGCAGTCAGCATGTGGTATACCGACCTTTGGCCTCGATGCCGCATGCATGATGGCGTGGGTGGTTGACTTTGAGTGGAAGGGAGAGGCGGCTGTGGAGAACGAAACGTGGAGAAGTGGCTGCGGGGAAACAGAAAGGCATAAGATCGTCGGGGCTGAAGTACCTTAACCATGCAAGTCACTCAAGACAACGCCTGCAGGTCTGGAGGAAAGTCGGTCCGAAGACATGTGCTTTGCGCTTCGAGTCGGTAGTATCTAGCCCCTCCAAGTATAAGCGCTCGCCGAATGCCAGTCTCTAACCCTCGGTCCTTTGCCATCCTGCAAGTAGTTCTCTCTCATAGTCGAGCCAGAGTACTTGTCTTGCAATACGCCTCTCTTCTTCAGCTCGGGCCACAGATATTGTACTATGTCCTCAAATGTGCCAGGAGTATGAGCATAGCTGATATTGAACCCATCGACACCTGCTTCTTCGATCCATTGCTCCATGATGTTCGCAACTGTCTCAGGGCTGCCAATCGCGCGTGGATGGGCGCCTGAGATTGCAAGATGTTCCAACACACGCTTCTTTGTCCACTTCGACCCAGCGGTTCCCGGAACAGACTCAGTCCACGAAGTGATCATCGACTGAATAGCTGGTAGCTTGGATCCGAAAGAGAAGTCTTCGTCGTTGGAGAACTTGGACAGATCAGTGCCTGACCAGCCGCCGAAAAGAGATGCCGTCCCTTCAAGATCGGCATATTGCAACAAGTCGTTAAATTTCGCTTGCGCCTTTTCGTCCGTCTCGTCGACAACAATGAAGATTCCGGCGATGAACTTGACGCTGTTTTCCGGCTTTCCAAGCTCGACAAGGAGCGCTCTTGTGTCTTGGACGACCTGTGCTGTCTTCTTAGGAATCATGCCAGGCAGGAACATTGCTTCTGAGTGCTTCGCAGCAAAGTCCTTTCCAGCCTTCGACGCGCCTGCTTGTAGCAAGAAGGGCGTCCGTTGAGGTGACGGGTCAACGATGCTTGGGCCAGCACACTTGAAGTATTTGCTAGGGTCTTGTCAGTGTGGTTCTTTGCATCATAGAGGAAGATACATACCCAACATGATCAATCTTCCTAACCTTGTCAGGATTGGTCCAAACACCCTGCTGCTTGTCTGCCTCGACTGCCGAGTCCTGCCAGCTTCCCTCCAAAAGTTTGTATACGACATCCAGAAATTCATCCGCAATCTTGTATCTTTCATCATGCTCAATGCCCTTCTCTAGCCCAAATGACTTTGCGGCACTTTCTAAATAGCTCGTGACGATATTCCACCCGATCCTCCCATCTGTGATGTGGTCAAGTGTAGCGAACTTGCGTGCCAAAGCGTAAGGGTTCTCGTAAGTCGTGGAAGCCGTGATGCCGAAGGAGATGTTCTTGGTGGCGTGCGCCATGGCAGACACGAGCAAGCTGATATCAAGAATTGGAACCTGAGCTCCCGACTGAAGGGCCGGACCATCACCCTTGTACACGTCGTAGATGCCCAGCACGTCGGCGAAGAAAAGGCCGTGGAAGCCATTGTCGTCCAGAAATTTGGCCAGGCGAACCCAGTGGTCAAGCGTCTGCTTTTCTTGGTCCGGATGCCTCCAGAGTCCTTGAATTTACTTAGCGAGAAGAATTGAGCACCGATTGCGGCGATATTCTGAGACGTACCTGGAGCCAGATGCCCTGGGGCAGTCATGGCAAAAGCGTTCATAATCCATGGCTTTCGCCCTGAGGTTTCGGCAGTTGATCCCATTGTGGCGGTAGTATACGGTCAAGTGTTCCAGGTATGGTGATAGAAGCTAGAAAAGAAAAGCTACCTACATAAAATATGCTGACATGCATTGCTTGGAAGATGACCTCGATGGGCCATGGTGGGTCTCAGAAGCACGTGAAGCTCCAGAGTGGCGTGCTCGCACGTCTTACGCACGTCTACATGTCGGGCGTGAAGATGTTGGGCATACTACCCGCATGTGGTACCTGTTATCGCGTAAGGTCGTATCGCGTTGTGGTGGTGTAAAGTTACACGTGGGAGGCAAGCTATGCCCTTTCGGCAAGCGCAGATCAACTCCACCCAAACTTCTGGGGTCTCGAGCACGACATCTCTTCTTGACTCGGCAATCTCCATACTCCTTTGAAAGCCTCATTTTCTGAAGGATGTTCAGTCGTGATATGTTGAAGGCAGCATTCAAGCGGACATATATGTGATATGATATGCGGGAACAGTGGGATGTGCACATCAATTGAGTTCTTTCATCGCGAGTGGTACATCCATGTAGATGTACGCAAACTTGCCATCAAGTTTGGCCATAGAAACGCCCAACGAAGCTAGCCATGTCAAGTACAACCTGGACAAGGTTCCAACATCGATGTTCCCTGGGCTACTATCATCCCCAAAGATTACGCTCAGAAACGCCTGTAGCAACCAGATCTCCTCCCCCAACAGTCGAGTCCCAGAGCCCCAATCATCATAGCTCTTCTACGTGCAGTGCGCTGTGACAAAACGAACGCACAAGACAGCCATCAATCTGCCGCCGGGGCTGCGAACAAGACCACCGCCCGACTCTCTCACGGCACACTCTCCACCTCGCCCTCCCACGACACGATCTCCACTCTGCCATTCCCTGCACGCTCTTCCCTCCAGAACCTCTCGATCTTACACTTGACCCCTTCCGCCATCTCAATCTGCCGTTGCGCACATCTCCTATCATCAACAAAAAGCACAACGCGCTTCACAGAATCCAGGTGAAAGTAATGCGTTCGCGCAGTAACATAATCCTGAAGCAGTCGATGGCACGCCCGTTTTTCTCTGTATTCTGCCTGCAGAGACTCGTCGCCGTCTTCGCCGTAGAGTCGTACAGCCACACACCCCGTCACTGGCCTCGGATTAGGCAGCGTGCACCAGGATTGAGAATCCCATTCGTCCAAGCACTGGGAAGCGAGTAGCGGCTTTTGACAGGTTTGGAGCACACGAAGGCAAAGTTTCAATTTGATCGCAGCCGCGCGACTAGTTTGGTTGATGGCGTATAGAGGCCGGGTCTGTATCCAGCACTCTTGTTCGAACTTTGGCAGAGTTTGGGCGGCTTGGATGCTGTCGCCGTGGATGGAGAGGGAGGACGCGTATTTCGCGATGGCAGGTGGGCGGGCGATGTTTTCCGAGTGCATGTGCTCGAACATGCGCATCCAAATCTCCACGGGGAAGTCCATTGTGCGGGGCATGTTGGTCGAGGAAGTATGAGTATTCAGAATGATGGCGTGAGTCGTGTTATTGAACCTAGGGTTGGTTGCAGTATGTTGATGGACCTGTTCGGCATCGAAAGGTCTCGGGGCTGGTGCGCACTGTAAGCAAGACGACATTCAATGGGTAGTCATGAAAATGACGCGAGGTGGCGTTGGTGAACGCAAGTGAGAAGCAAACTCATTGCGGCCTGGGAGTGTGAACCCAACAGAAATAGAATGTTTTAGAAATGGCTTTCCGCTCAAGCGAGCTCCGTTCCTCTGTTCAGCGCCTCTATCGAGTTTCACCCAAAGCCCAAAGGGGTTGAGAGCCTCCGGCTAATGCTAATGCTAATCCACCAACGCCATGCTTTGAAAATCTTTTGCCACATTACATCCATCCAATCATATTACCACTTCACTTCTGTGCATTCTGGCCGATCCTGCCCTGCCTCACGAGCCAGGTAAGGAGATCCACCTTGGTGGCAACAGCAACGGCCTTGAGGCCATCAGGGCCCTCGACGCCAGCGTTGGAGGGGTCCTTCTGGGTGATGACAGCGGCGGCGTTCCACTCGAAGAAGCGCGCGAGGACCTTGAGTGGTGTCTGCATGGTGATCTCGACGTAGGAGCGCTTGCTCTCGTCGCCCTCGGTGAGGGTGGGGAACTTCTCGAGAGGCTTGACTTCGTCGAGCTTGGAGAAGCTGAACATGACCTTCGAGACGGGCGACGAGACTTGCACGCGACCAGAGGAGAGGTAAGACAGGCAGTTGCCGAGAGTGACCATGCCTACCAGACGGGAAGCCTTGGCGGAGGTGACGGGAATCTGGTCAAAGCCCTTCTCGCGCATGAGTTCGACGGCGTCATCGACTGTGGCGGTGCTGGAAATGGTCTGGATGGGCTTGAGACGGAGGTCAGCGACGGTGCCGTGAGCATAGTCGTCCTTGACCTTCTTGGGCTTGTCCTCAGACGACTTCTCGTCGTTGACAACAAGCTTCTTCTCCTGACCAACGGCGTCCTTGGGCTTGAGCTCAGGAGTGACAGGTGCGGTGAGAGGAGGCGAAGGAGGGAGAAGGTCGTTGGCCGCGAGCCAGTCGTCGTCAACGAACTTGGAGAGGTATGAGCGGATGCTGTCGGGAAGGATGACAACGATGGCGTCGTCCTTGCCCAGGTTGAGGGCCTTGATGGCCTTCACGCAAGCACTCATGGCAGATCCAGCAGAGCCACCGACAAGAAGACCCTCCTCACGGATGAGTCTGCGAGCCCAGTAGAAGCTGTCCACGTCGTCGGTCTTGAACCACTGGTCCACCTCCTTCTGTGCGAGAACCTCAGGAATGAAGTCGTAGCCAATGCCCTCAACCTTGTATGGCTTATCCTTGCCCTCCTCGTTCAAGCTGGCGGGAACAGCGAGAATGGAACCCTTGGGGTCGGCGGCAATGATCTTGACTTCCGAGCCGTGGTGCTTTCTGATACCTCTTGAAAGACCAGTGATTGTGCCGCCGGTACCAGCGCCAGCAACGAGTGCTGCGAATCTGCCCTCGACCTTTGAAACCTGGTCGCAAATTTCCTCTGCGGTGCCCATCTCGTGCGCGAGAGGGTTGTTGGGGTTGACGTACTGGTTCAGAATTACGCCACCAGGGATCTCTTTCTCCAAACGCCTGGCAACACCGATGTGGCTCTCGGGAGCGTCCCAAGCAGCGCTGGTGGGTGTGCGGATGATCTCGGCTCCGAGGGCCTTGAGGACGGAAACCTTCTCGCTGCTCATCTTCTCGGGCAGGGTGATGATGGTCCTGTAGCCCTTGACAGCGCCGACCAGCGCAAGGCCAATACCGGTGTTGCCACTCGTAGGCTCAATGAGCACGCTTTGTCCGGGTGTGATGCGGCCTTCCTTCTCGGCGGCCTCGACCATGCGCAGGGCGATGCGGTCCTTGACGGATCCGCCGGCGTTGAAGAACTCGCATTTGGCGTAGATGTTGCACTCGACTCCGAGGGATTTGGGAATGCTGTTCAGGCGCACGAGCGGGGTGTTGCCGATGTTCTCGAGGATGCTGTCCATGATGGCGGGCGGCTGGCGCGGGGCGCGCGATGTGACGTGAGACATGATTGCGGTTTTATGTGTGTTGTTCGTCGGGTGTGAAGACGAGACGACAATCCGGTGGTGGAGGGGCAAAGAGAGAGGGGACCTACCGTAGGGCGCGTGCAGGGTCACCGTCAGAAAACAACGGATTCGTGCTTCGGCGTCTTTGTCTCAACAGGCCAGGCTAGCCCGGTAGTAGCCGTACCACCACCCTGCCAGACATTTTCTGCTGCAGAGTTTTGGTTAAGCCGGTGCTGGAGAGAGACATGTGAAGTTGCGCAGTAATTATTTTGTCTGCGGGCATGCGGGACTAAATAAACAACAAACCTAATGAATACTGGAGCCACGGCTACAAGGCTGCCGGGCTGATGATCTCTGATTAAATAGCGCTCGTCCTCGCTGATGCCGCGCGAGCCGGCGGTGATAAGGGCTGTCTGCGTGCTGTGTCTGGCGGTGATGTGTCACATTTGGTGATTGCGTTGCTCTTCCACCAGCCCGCCTTGCCGTGTTGGTGGAGGTGAGCAGCGCCATACCGCGACACATCATCTGCACACACCGACCTCGGCCTCCAATGGCTCACACTGCGCCGTGCATCATGCACTAAGATTCGTGCAACCAGATCGCTCTTCTCTTCACCATTGCCATAATTCATTTCTCGTCCGTATTTGAATTCACTCAGGCATGGAAAATGACTACCTATATGTTGGCGTCTGGAAAGGCAAGCGCGTTCGGGGCACTTAAGAAATCTGTTCCTGGTTTCGCCGCACATGAATCATCCCGCCACTTCGGAAATGCTGCTGGTATCCGCAACAACAATGGCAAGCCTGCCGCTGCTCGCATGGAGGAGGATGCTCAAGCATCGAGGGAGCTATTCATGGACGTCTTGACCGCCAATGCCACCAAACGCGAGTTCTTCAACGCCGGCGGATCCGTCAAGGACCGCATCGCCCTGCGCATGGTCGAGGCCGCCGAGAA
>Ga0068629_1000119_pt1 | contig 17380 bp, 19 predicted proteins | sample InSIn3gowninarea_FD_77432 | JGI IMG/M metagenome (GOLD analysis project Ga0068629, IMG submission 77432) | Clean room microbial communities from NASA Spacecraft Assembly Facility at Jet Propulsion Laboratory, Pasadena, California, USA -... ...
AACCCACCTTACCGGTTCTGACCTCGTTCACATCGCATTATTTAGTTATAGACTCAGAATTGACGTTGAAATGGAATCGATCAATCAATCAACCAAATGGCATCCGAATGACTCTCCGCCTCATCAACCTCCTCTAAGTCATGTGAGCACTATATATAACCCCACAATCCTCCTTCAGGGCATAGTACCCATATATGTACCTCAAAAATGTGTAAGGAACATTTTGGCACCAGTGCTTATGGTATGTGGAAAATTGTGGATAGAATGTGTTGTGTGTCGTATGTAGACGAAGTCCATAGTGTAATATATATACAGAAGAAGCCCTTCGGTCCAATTTGGCAATAGTCCACGTCAGCTAACACTTCAAACATTTCCCGACCTCGGTCATGGTATGAACAAAGCACTCCTCTTCCAGTAGCCGCTATGGCTACAAATGCTATCACGTTCGAGCTAGATGCGACATACAGGGAGACTGAAGAACATCAGAACGTAATCTTTATCTCAGCATGGACCGTCGATGAATGCACGGACAGCTTCGGAAATCCAGATGAGTGTGATAACACACCGCTTTGGAAAGAATTTCTTGCCTGTGCAGGTTTTGCTACCATTCCAAGCTACGTATAACCTCCCTTACCGTTAGAGAGCCTAAGCATCTCAAATACAATGAGAAGAAGGAAATGGTTCCCATGCATTCTGAGATATTCCAGTATTGTGTAAATGAGAGCAATGGAAAGTAAGGGGGTTAATGATACCAGAGCACTTGTTCAAGCACATAATCCTCGGCATGCCGCGACGTATGGCCAAGCTGAGGACTGGCATACAAAACACTGAGAAAACATGTTCAACTATATATAATTTCACTGGTTTTCTATGGCAGGAAAAAAAATCGATTTTGAAGTGGTTGGGTGATCGCCAATTGGCACTGGGGCATGTGTTCGTAAACTTTTGACTCAGTGCTGTGTTTGGTGGGTTATATGAATGCTTCAAGTTTAGCTGTCCCGAGTCTCATCTTAACCAATAAACTACCAATACTGAAACACTACGTATACAATGCTGTCTGTGGTAACCTACGGGTCCAATATAGCTGGATCGCATGAATCTGTTCGAGTAGAAGAAGTGGTGTTGATAACCACGGAAAGTCATGATACCCGTTGAAACCATAGAATGAAGGTGGCAAGGACTTCAAGAATTGTATCTGATAAGCGGTTGCTATCTGGACTGGAAGTTCCAGTATAATTTGCACTGGAAAACAGCCGGTGTTGAATACACCGGATTAGTCTGGTGTAATCAACATCGAAAATTGAAGTTGTGTTATGATATACACCTGACATATTCCATATGGAAGACCATGGTATGTATCTATTGGATTAACTACGCGGTTTTGGTAAAGTGAAGATTGGTGGTTGTGTTCATTCCCCTCTTAGTCAAATCCACAGAGCGATGTACATACACGCGCCAATTTCTTGGGTTAACGTGAGAGTGATGCCTCGCTATCTATTACGATCACTTTTCATGAGTTTGTTCGCAGTGATCTTGATTCTCACAATATCACATCTTATGCCGCCAAGTGAATGGAAGTAAAGGCAGAGAGCAAAGTCTTGGTCAGGTCAGACTTCAGGCAACCTCCTAGCCTTCGCGGTCCTTGTGGCCTTGTCCCCTTGTGAGGCTCATAGAAGTTATCCATATGGAATCCTGTGTATATCACACTATTGTTTGGTTTCAAAGGGCGTCATGGTTGTAGTTCTTTCTGCCGTATCGCTCAGGTATTCCTTCCTTATAATCGGGGGCTGCTTTCCTGTCTGCATTGAATTGCTTACTACTGACTGTAAACACATACTGTCTGTAGGTCCTCACAACAAATCATCTCATCTAAGCAATAGTGTGTTGTGGCATTCAGCACGTTTGTGCACTTTATCGTCATTGAGGTGGTAGGCTTGTGCTATGTGCTGGCAGATTTGCAAAGTATTGTTGAAAACTGTCGATACATATGCATGTGTTACATTCACTTCATTCACTTCATTCACTTCATTCACTTTTCCTCGCACAAGTGAGATAGTCCCCTTGGGCCTATTGATACTCTGGCTGCAACATGCGGTATATAAGTGAAACATGTACCCTTATCTCTCTGTATAGCTACCAAGACACCGGGAATCAGATCTCTATCATCTGTACATACATACAGTCCTTCCAACAAAAATATCGTGAGGGCCCGAGTATAGAGTCGGTACCGGCAGCTGTTGGCGTCTCCATTCCACACAAGGTATCCCAGCTAGCAGGACAGAAATGCAACAAGCAAACTCAGGATGCGGTGTTCGAAAGATTGATATCGAATGCAAACGATACCTTCCTGTGGGTAGCGTTGATGTGTCAGGACTTTGAGAAGACCGCGAAACGGAACGTTCTGAAGAAGTTGACATCCCATTGGTATTGAACTGCAAGCACAGGTGAGATCCCTGAAGCGAGCATACACGCAGGCCCCAGCTATAAACCCCTCTCAGAGCCCTGAAATGCCACCTGAATTATTGTGTGGGCGAAAGAAATGTGCCATTGACGTGTCGTTCGCTGTGTTTACTCAAAAAGAGCGATTAAACTACCCGCTCAAGGACTGCTTCATTCTGGACTCTGCATGAACTATTCACATCACTAACAATCGTGGTAGAATTCAAAATCTCCGACCACCAGCGGGATCCGAATACTTGTGAGCAAGAAACCTCCAGGTCTAGACACGAGGTTACGGGACCGCCATCCCAGATATGTCGAGGCAGTGCGGATTGAAGTGTGTACTTTCCTTTCGCACTCAATGCATAGGCCTTCAACGGGCAGATGAAAAGGAGCTGTTAGGACTTGATGTTTCCAATTCCGAAGGAAGGCATCCTCGGAGCAAATATGGATGCTTCAAACTATATCATCGTATCCTGTATTTCACATTTCAAATTCCACGTATATCGTTTTTGATCTCAGTAGAAGACTGGAGTTGTATTCGGGTTGGCACTAAGCCATGGGTATTCGTGGCGTATCGCCGATCTATCAAATAGTCTATCATTACAAATTTTACACGACATCTCTTTAATGAAATTTGCCCTCTCGAAAAGCTCGATTCAGCAGCCCCATTCGCTCGTCTCTTCCAGTGTCCAAATACTTCCTTCACTCTCCCTTCCAACCCTCAACAAGTACAACAGGGCCTTTGTACTGCTTCCTCGCGCGCACAACATAATCGATCATGCTCAAAATAGTGACAGCAATAAACATGACGGATGCCCAGTTGAACGATTCAAGATCGGTCGGGGTACCCTCAGGCCAGAAGCACCAGAAGAAGGCATGCATGGCGTACAAAACACCGGCAGCGTTGACGGGAATACCCCATTTACCAAGCGACCAGGCACAGGTAGGAAGAAGCTCAGGGGCGGTGATACGGCGGTAGAGAACGGATCCAATCGAGAAGACGTAGGTGATCATGAGAGAAACGACGTTTAGTGAAATAACTGCAACCACGTAAGCTTATGTGTGCGGGGTAGAGGTAACAGAGCAACTTACTAGCGTTGAAAGCGACGTCAGAGCCAATGTTGATAAGCGAGAGGAGGACGGTGATAAGACAAGTGAATGTAACAGAGTTTGCGGGGTTGTCGAGCTTTTTGTCGACCTTACCGATCCAGTTGCTGAAGGGCAGACCGTGGTCACGAGCGAAAGCCCATGTCTGACGGGAAGTGGACAGGTTGTAGGTCAGAGTACCGGCGAAGATAAGAACAGTAGGGATAGCGTTGAGCGCGACGACACCGCCAGGACTGACGGCCTGGGAAAAGACCCAGATGTGGGGATAGCCAGAAGCATCGTTGAGCGCGGCATCGAGGTCAGTGATCATGAACATGTAACTGATCAGGAAAGCAAGACCGATGATACCGTTCATGATGTAGGCGTTAATCATAGCCTTGGGAACGGTCTTTCCAGCATCCTTGACCTCTTCAGCCAAGTGAGCAACACCATCAGAACCTTTGAGATTGTCAGTGACATCATCCAGACAGTAGCAGCATACTATGAGACTTACAGATACAGGCGTAAATGGCAGAGATCTGACCGACCATCAGCGCAAGACCGGTGGAGTTCCATCCTCCACCATTTGTGATTTGCGTGAATGTAACTTCAGCTGAAGCTCTAGGGTTCAGGGTCCAGAAGACAATGATGATGGCCAAGAAGCCAAAGACGTGAACCATCAACATGACGTTCTGGAACAGGGGCATGGCTTTGGAACCATAAACGTTCAATGCCCAGACCAAGATGGTGACAGCGATAACCATAAGGGTACCCTGCCAGTTAGTGGCGGCATAATCAGGGTACATGATAGTGGCTGAGGACTGGATCAAGGTTCCCACTAAGAAAGGACCGGACGCGGTACCTGCCTGCCACGAGAGGGTAGACATCCATCCGGTGAAGTAACTCAACGACCTTTGGATCGATGGAGGGGCGAACTCGGATACCCAGTGGTACTGACCACCTGCAGTCGGTGCCATGGACGCCATCTCAGCAAGAGAAAGCATGACCGCACTGAAGCCAAACCATGTCCAGACAAAACTCCAAATAAGGCCAGCTGGACCTCCATCAACAAGACCTTGGTAAGTAGCACTGTTTCACACAATGTTAGTCTTGTCGCACAAGGTCACATTGGGCAACGAATACTTACGTCAAGAGAACCTCCCATACACCCTGAAGAATGACCGTGAATGCGAGCGCTGATAACGGACGATAATTTCTCCTCAGCTCTTGGATTTTCCCCATTCGGTTCATATCGCGGTTATCAGCCTTTGTGTGGCCCTGGATAGAGCTGTGATATTCATCACCGTTCTCAGCATAGTCCAGGCTGTCGTGGTGGCGATGTGATGCTTCGTTGGCCTCCTTGGGCACTACGACCGAGCTGTCATATGAAGAACCCATCGCTTGGTCACTTGCAGGCGTGTGAATGCAGGCGAACGCCACGTGGAAAAAGAGGTAGGAAAAGAAACGTTCGGTCAAATTCAAATGTGAAAAGACCTGAGGGGGTAGTAGCTTCTCAATCTTTGTGATAAATTGGTGTTGAATACCGTGCAACCCATGCTGCCGCTAGAATCATGGCTTCGGCGGTTCTTAATGCGCGAACGGCTAAGATACCAACAAAGTGTATCTGTCCCGGTGGGTTGCCGTCCAACAAGATGTCGCGGGCACAAAAGCCGGATGTATCCAGGGTGTTTAGGGCGAGTACTCATAGTACGAGCCAATCGGTTCTTGCGGCCCGCTTCCACCATGTGGGGCTGCGACGGCTAGGACCCTTGGCCTCATGCAGAAGCGCCTGATTCAAAGTGGAGAGAGGTTGAAGTTCATCCCGCGTTTACATGAGATGTCTCGTGCATGCCGTGTCTGTTACAGGGGTAAGAAAAATTTGAAATACAGTTCACTCATGAATGCGTTGTATGCATGACATAAGTGTTGCTAATCTGCATTCTCGCAGTGAATCCTCCTTACATCTCAGATCCTCTTGGATTGCCTCATAAGATGTCTCCGACAAGCAAAACCTAAAGTCTAGTGTCTCATGAATCCATGGCGGTAGTGACTGCCGGGAGAGCGGCATGCTTGGTTTGGCTTCAATTGGGAGGAGGGCCGTTACGAGCCTTGTTAGAAGAAGGCCCGTTAGATGCCGTTGAAGGACTGGCATCACAATGCCAAATCCAGCTTCAACTAGGTACGTTGTATCGTAATGAGGCCGTTTAGCATCTGTGGTGTAAATTCAACGAATGGATTGCAGCCGCTCATGCGCTCCGACCATATGGTGCTTGAGACCGGGTATCTGTGTACCCCTGCGCTGGGAATGGCTATGATGATCCGACTAGGTAGGCTGCAGGGTAAAGAAGAGGACACTGAGCTGCTGCTTGCGGATCTACATCTTACTCAGTCTTGCACCCAGTCTTGCGCCCAGTCTTGTACTCAGTCTCGCACCCAATCTTGCATCTAACCTTGCACTCAGTCTTACTCAAAGTCCTCCTCGCCGCCAGATGGAAATCTCATTGTCTCGCTGATACCCCTTACGTCTCTCTTCGTTGCTCATGGCTGGAGACGTCATTCCAGCGCCGTTCAAGATCACGAACGATGACAAGCGCGGCCTGATCGTCGTTACAGCAGGCTGTACTTTAGCTTTTGTCTGGGTTTGCTTTGTCATTCGGGTGTGGCTGCGTTTGCAGGTTAGAGAATGGAGATCTGATGATTATTTCCTTGCTGCAGCGACGGTACGTTTAAGGTTGGTCTGCATGGCTGCGGCACAGTAACTGATCGCTTGTATAGTTCCTGGACACCGTCCAAACTGGTATTATATTCCGGCTTGTCAGCCTGGGCTTGGGTGGTCCTCAAGAAGAAATACCTTTGAATCGACTTGAGGACATTGGAAAGGTGCGTCAGATTCTCACAAGGTTCCGGCTGCTTCCCCAGTGCCCGCTCGCGGGGCAGTGATGACCCACTCGTTTAAGAACATTCCTAACAACCACAACAGCAAGGCTTTGTTTCCCAGATCTTCTACATACTTACGCTATGGACTACCAAAACCTCCATATTACTCCTGTATATGCGGCTGTCGCCCAGCGGCGCACACAGGATTGCATCGTGGACCATGCTAGCGTCGTCCGCGGTATGGGCGCTTGCATCAATTATACTGATAGCTGTCCCGTGTAATCCTGCGCAATTCTATACCAGCCGGGCTGGAGAGTGTAATGAAATGGTGAGAAAGCTACTGTGCGATGCCGTGTTTCAACGAAGCTGATACGTGTAGTGGCCAAAATGGCAAGCCATCACTGCTCTCGACATAACCACCGAAGGACTTATATTCCTTATCGCAATCCAGCTCGTGTGGACCCTCCACATGCGGTTGAAGTCCAAACTACTTGTCATTTTCGCTTTTTCTGCGCGGTTGCCAGTAATTATGATTGCGGCCATTCGGCTCTATTACTTTCACGATGCGGTCGTCAACACCAATGTGACGTACGCAAGCAGCTTCTACTTGGTTGCGAACCAATGGCAAATGAGCTATGCCATCATATCGCTCACAATCACCGGCATGGGTCCTTTTCTACGCCCTTTCAATAAGGACCTGATGACGAGCTACGTAGCCAAACGGTATGCAAGGAATGGCAATATTATTGATTCGCAGTCCGAAGGATCTCAGGTCAGCTATCAGATGAGTCGACTCGAATATGAAAATAGGCCACCACGCATGAGGATGGGCCCAAGCAGTTGCTCACGCAACAGGCCCAAGTCGCCATCGCCATCGCCGGGTCAGGTCTCGCCTACGTCGCAAACATCCATCATCAGATCAACAGATCCGCCGACTTTTCGTCCACAATATGAAGGGCTTAGACACGATGCTGAAGTATGGGTCGGCAACCGCACATCAAGCGTACGAGATGCAGAAGACGTATTCAGACATCTGAGCGATGAGACTCGACTGGTCATCACAAAAAAAACAGAGATGAAAGTGGAGAGCGACAGCGCAAGTTGAACTTAGAGATAATTGGGGCTGGCCCTCCCTGCAGGCGTTTTCTATCGCCAGATACCCTTTCTTTGCTGTTCATTTAGGTTACACATTCACATAGCTAGATTTGGATAAGGTTCACTTCTTTAGAGCAGGACACACTATAGAGACGATAATGAAAGACTTTCGCATTTGGCTGCAAGACTGAAGATACGGACCGATTCACGTACTTCTCTGCTCTTGTGATTGATAATTCTATACGGCACGTGTTCGAGCTGGACTCTACTAGCCTTGCTGAAGGTGTCATGACTCAGTAATGAGCTGTTAGGCTCATCTCGCCACATGGTATGTGCTGTGGCTCGACCGGGGGCGGCAATATGCCGTTTCAGCATTACGTGACATGTGGCAGATCCAAACCTAGTGGCCACGACGGAGATTGCTATGGACATCATGAAGCTGCGCCAGTCATTGCGGAGCGGTGAAAAGATTCTGGGGACCCATTGTGGGAGCATGTTTATGGGGAAATGTAGCTCTGAATCCGGGAGAATTACATGTTCCACATTCAACGCAACAAAGTGTAAGGATGCAAGGAGACAGTCGTCGGTTGTCATGTGCGCTCTCTCGAGCGCTACTGCATTTGGATTGTAAATGCGCAAGCGAAGCCTCGATCCACGGCAAGGATTTACGAATAGGATCGGGGCTTGATCAAAAAGAACACAAAAAGAACATAAAAGGAACATGTGCAAGCCCTAGAACGTGTGGACCCTGTCGCTTTGCTGATTGCGGCGCTCCAGTCAGCCACACTTATACGAAAGAGCATTTCGGAAGGGGTTTGGAAGCATTTTGGAAGCGTTTTGCAAGCGTTTTGGAAGCATCACAGGCAGAACGGGACAATCGCTCCTTGGAAATCTGCTTGCAGTTTTCATTGATTAAACTACATGCTATGATGTGCACACTGAGTGTGCGAGTCAGAGCGAACGTTCTTACGTACTCCTTGCAAGATTTGCTTGCAGGTAAATGGGACTTCGAATCCTTGGATCCAACGGTGTCAGGTGATCTGCAAAATATTCGTGTTGTATCTGGTCGCTGATACAGTAACGGCCAAACTGTTCGGCCCGTAGCTCTAACATTGCGCCGATATGAGACGTTTACGCAAACACGTAGCAGGGAATGCCATACTGATGAACCGTTAGCGAGACGACCAAGAAAACCAGCCGCAGCAGGGTTGCATACATTTGTAGGCACATTGAACTTTAGGTTCTTGTCCAGATCTGAAATCTGTTGGATCTCTTCTGACTTGAGGTCGAAACTTGTTACATCCAGGTTCTGCTGCAGACGGTGTTGGGAGTTGCTCTTGGGGATGACAGACAGACCACGTTGTGTGGACCATCGCAGGAGTACCTTGCACATGTTAGTAAGAACTGGCATGAGCCTCCTTCGAGTCAACATACCTGCGCGGGTGTCTTGCCGTGCGCTTCGGCGATCTTCGTGATGACTGGGTGATCAAACAACAAAGGTGTGTCTGCGGCAACCTTCATATCGCACTCAAGGAACGACTGGGGTCCAAACGACGAGTATGCGGTAACAGCGATCCCATGCTGTTCGGCAAGCTTAAGCAAGTTTGGCTGCACGTAGTAGGGATGGTGCTCGATCTGCAGTGTCGCAGGCTTGACCTTTGCGTATGTGAACAAATCTAGCAAAAGCGCACCGGTGTAGTTTGAGACGCCGATACTCTTCGCCAGACCCTTCTTCTGAACATCCTCCATGGCTCTCCATGTGTCTTCTAACCTTGCGTTGCTGTGCTCAACCTTGGTCGATGCATCGTCGAAGTACCACCCAGGCGGATAACGTGTCTCAGGCGCAACATACTTGAGAGCTACGGGGAAGTGAATAACCCAGAGATCGAAGTAGTCAATACCCCAGTCAGCAAGCTGTTTCCTGGTAATAGGCTCAACCTGGTCGTAATCGTGGAAAGACTGCCACAACTTGGATACAATGAACAAGTCCTCACGCTTTACCAGGCCCTCCTTGATTGCGCGAGCAACACCCTGTCCAGCTTCCTTCTCGTTACCGTAATCTTAACATTTAGACGTCAGCGATCATATCCAACACAGTCAATGCCAACTTGAGTGTTGGGGAATTGCCGGTCTAACACAACACAGCACGTACCACATGCTCCATCAAACAGACGGTAGCCAGTCTTAATAGCATTGTATACTGTATCGGCGCAGGTAGCATTATCGACCTTCCACAGTCCAAATCCAACCTGGGGCATCTTGTTGCCATCATTGAGCGTTACGTAGGGAGTTTTGGCGGCCATTGTTGCGAAGAAGCAGCGATTCGGGGATTGAGAAAGGCGCGGCACCGCAGGATAAAAGATCGCAGAGGGAGGGAGAAATGAAGCTCGGAGGGAGAAAGACTTTGTAAACAAAACAGAAGAGCAGGATCGAGAGATATTTGTAGCTGCACGATGGGAATGTCCTACAAGCATGACCTACAAAACTTCTTGGTCGACGCGGAAACTTGCACAGCTGTCCGGTATATATGACGCGCTAGGTACCAAATAGACACGGCCCTGCGTCTTCTACCGTGTAGCTAGAGCTTCTCTTTACCCTTGGTGGATAAGTTTCTGCCTGCATTTACCCATCTTCACACAGGGTCATAGCCTTCAAACACTATATGTACCTGTACCCCGCATCTATATCACTCAACATGCGGTTGCTGGCGTGAAATTGCTATGCTGTTGCAATGCATTGCGTAACTAACTTGAGTATTTGAGAGGCATATGCACTTCTCTCTTCTACTACTCGCGGAATATTCATCGAGATTACAATGTTGATACATCAATCCGCGGTTGTTATTCATGGTGGGGCTCTTTATCGATGTTGCCCCGCGGTCCCTTTGTCGCAACTGATAACCGGATAATATGCCTTGAAGCACCGGATAATACACGCTCGCTCAGTATTCACCCATCGGCAAGGTTATCGGTGGAATTACAAGCGTAGCATACATGACTGCTCGGTCGCCCGGGTATGCTGAGGCATATGTTTCAGAATTTGCATAAGAGTGTAGACAACCGCACCGCGGTTAATCGGGCCGTACGTGACGATCATCCTTATAGTCTCTGTGGGACAATGCGAGTTGTATACTCTGTGTAGTCTTGAAACATAAACTGGGACATATTGCGTGTCTGTGGTTCATGCTTCGATATCGCAGTTAACATTCCATTAGATGCGAGATAGAAGAGCCAACACATTCAATCACAATGAAAGCTCCAAGGCACTTGCGGATTCTGTGCAAAAGGAAGTAGAGTACCTAGTTGACAGCTTAACCGAAAGAGTATATACATCAGTGTTCAGGAGCATAATGGCCACTTTGATGATTAGAACAGGCTCTAAGGTTATACGAGAATGGCAGTTGCTCTCCACATTATAATTTGTAGGTTTTTCAAAGCTCTCTGGTAAGATGTTGCAATTTTGTCCGAGCATAGTTGCTGTCTCCGGTCACTAGCAGCGGCAACATTTTCCAGCTGGAGAGCTTCTATTGGTATCACCAAGAAGTAACAGGTCACGTGGTAGCCGTATTGGGTACCCGCTGTACTATGGGTGACGGTTAACTAGCATCGGTTGGAAATCAAACTCACCAAAATTGAAAACAAGATCTCACACCGACAAATTTGAGTCTTCGATGTCTACTGCACGTATACAGAGCGCAGGTTTAAGAGCACATGCATGTAATAAACTGTAGTTCCTACTTACAACGTGGATTGCTTGTATAACTAATGCGTGATTTTCTCACCCACACGATCTACCCGTACTCCACATGGCCCTGCTCCAATGAATACCGCTGTCGGATCTAACACGTTACGCGCTGGTGGCGCGAAACATGTTAGAGTACACACGCGATGCTTTTCTCTTCAAGTGAGTGTATCCATGGAACGATCTCCTTGAGGGCACCTTCACGGTGCCTGTACCCATATACTCCTCCACGATTACGCTTCCCTCAGTGGCAATCCGTCTTTGATGGCCCATACTGTTTCTTCCTGGTACTGCAACAGCGATTGATGTCACTATCACTAAGCTGATTGAGACCAGAATTCCAGATTTCTACCGCCCGTAAGTAGTCCTTTCCAAAAATGTGCCTGTTAACTGTTGGATGCGCTAGTTGGGAGTTGGGAGAGATCTGTAAAGATTCTCTCTGTACAGTGGTGTTGCTGAATCCACTTCCTGTTGCTATAACTCGGAATTTGACCAAGGAACATGATACCATAGTCTCTTACAGCCCAGTTGCGTTTTCTCATCTCTTACTCGTATGTGGCGTCCGGAAATTCATTTTTGACATCGTTCCACAGATCCACCTCCAAGTTCTCCTCACCCCTTTGTCTTGTTCCATATCTCATCATTACATCACCTTGGTCCAAATACTCCACAAGTTCCTTGCCCGTTTGCGTACTCATTCCGTCTACTTTCTTTACGGCTGTTTTCAACAATCTGGCAATCGAAAGATAGCTCGCATAATCTCGTACGAAAACCTTTCTACAAACAACCTGAACGATTCCGATAGCTAATAATTGGCCAACGAAAATAGACAACAGAACCGTAATTGGCTTCCTCAAATCTACCTTCAACTTGATATCGACAAACGGCCGCTCGGATGCATTTTGCTCCTGGGTCATCTTTGGCAGCCTCATATCAGCGCCCAGGATAGCAAGAAGAGGAAGGCGAGCAACGAGGTGTGCAGCATGCAGTTTAGCCGGAAGTGGAACACCAAATCGCGGATCTTTTTCAGCTGCATTGTGGAGGTAGTTTGAGAAATGTTCATTCTTGTCCATGCCGGAGTAGTCCCTGACAGCCATGCCATCGGCGAATTCGTAACCCCACACACGATTGAATACGCCAATGCGGTGAAGAAGAATCTCAACAACAGGCGAGTTTCCTGGACGGGAGTCGAGCAATTCTATTGACCCAATTCCGGGGTTGTTGTTCTTGTCGCTGATACAGGTATTGCATTCAAAGAGTGTCGCGTTACGTTCGTATATTGATTTGAAGTCTTTGTAGGATGCGGCGTAGAGATCTTTGGTAACTTCTGTAAGTGTCGGAGGAATACAGAAGAGACGTCACTTACATGTTGTCGCGCATGACGTGTTTTCCTTTAGCGTGCTGTAATTAATTGGCGCCATCCATATGTAATCATCTTGAGCAATGGAATAGATATCAAAGATTGCTACCAATACGTTGATGAAATCGGGACGTTTGTTGTTCGTTGAGCCTAATTGAACGAGCCTTGGTTAATCACTTTAGGGTTCGATTGAGAGAAAAGTCATACTTACTGAGGTCCCCTACAATTTGACCATTTTCAAATACATTTGATCCCCATATCGTTCTTCCGATACAACTAGATGAACTGTGGAGTATCTCAGTCTTAGATGAGCTAATCTGAAGACCACGGTACTCCTTCAGACGGTATGAGTAAGTTACTGTGTCTCCATGAACCACACGGTCGAAGCCATGTCCGGTTATATTCGTCGCATTGTAAGTCAGTGGGTTCTTCGAATCAAATTCACTGGGCATGGTCGAAAGTCCTACTGTCGCGTATCGATTCATACGTGCTGCCATCAAACTTATAAGAAGCTTCTCTAAATGAAACGGGCAACTGGTTTTGGACTCACGCATGTTTTGATCAAAGAATTTGTATCCAATGGTTGTAATAGTAGACTGATTGAGCCATTCATCCGTATTCCAGTTGGTGATCTTGATAGGGTAATCGATTCCTGGCTGCTCGTTCAGATCAAAAGTCAATCCAAAAGCAGCGACGCTAAGCCTGCCAATGATATTGACAATCAAGTACACTACAACAGCTACTGTGGTAAGACTCCACTTTCTGTCCTGCACGGTGTGTTTCCAGATGAGTGTCATGGCTCCAGTTGGATGGTGCATCCCCAAGATCAGATCGACCTGAAAAGAATTATCAGCATAGCGAAACATTCTTCTTGGGGACTTCTATTACATCAGATGGCTTGTGCAGTTTGCGTGCTAGCAATGGCCAACGAAGCATGCTACCTAGTAATCCCAAGAGCGAACCCAAGCTCAAGCTCATCAGTGAGGAAAATGTAATGGCGAGCACATTAAACCAGCGTTTTTGCCAACGACTGAGGATACCTTTCTGTGAAAAGCAGTAAAGAATGGCCGTGATTATGATACTGAAGATGAGGGTGGCAACCAAGCGCCAGCAGATCTCTGTCCAAAACAACCGGCTGTGATGATTTCTGCGATTGATGACTTTGATAGGAGCCTTGGTCAAGGTACACGATGTGCTCTGAGGAGACTTCGTGGCATTATCTTCAATCGTACTATATTCGTAAAGGTGCTCGACCATGGCGAAGATATGTTACGTAAGTCCAGTAGAAATTTGAGGAGTAGGGTTATGAAAGAAGCCCGCAAACCCGATCAAAGTGATTAATAAAGGAATTGCGACGAAAAACTTAGCTGTTATGTTCAGCTTTCTGATACTTTTGCTTGACGGCAGGCTCAAATTCAGCTGGTACAAGACCTGCGTATATCATGTTCTGATTCAAGCAGGGTCTAGGCCTTTGTACAACGCGATGTTTGCGCCTTCTAATGTGTCACAATTCGTTGCAATATATTAAGGAACTTGATAGAGGGAGTAGATTACCAGTATATTTTAGCTTGATAATGAGAAAAAACTTTCAGTCAGTTTGTCTCTGCTAACATTTTAACATCAAATTGACGTTTTGTTTCTAAAATCAGGCTACTGTGTTGAGCGCTGCAGGAGAAGGTCAGCTAATCGCGTGACTCTACGGACTTAAAGGTTGGTTTCTAGAGAAGACAAGGGTGATGAGTTACAAGAAGCACCAAGAAGCTTCAAGCGAGATGTGACGAGAAATCGAAAGATGGCATAAGAAAATTGGGACGCAGTGAGGTCCTGCACTAGGGGCACAGTCTCGTTGGTGTGTAAGGGCAAAGCGGTACGGTTAAACGAAGTGATAGCAACAACGAACGCTTCAGCATCGGGAAGAGCCTAGTAACAATTACTCACTAAGCCATCGCTTCTCAATCTTCTTCACAATACTCATTTCGGAAGCTTTGTCTTACTGTTTCATGTCTTTCCTCTGTTGGCGCTGTGAAATTGGAATACGATAGCTGGGCTGGGCTTACCCCGCATAGAGGGTGCTAACAAATTGCCTGATGGCAGATGAGATACACGTGTTACTAAGGAGGTCTGGTTGGTTTCATGTGGTACCCCTCGTCGTTGCGTTGTTCCTCTGTGCTCGCTTCGTACTTCCAGGCTCTTTTCAGCCGCACTCTACTGAAGTTGACACATGCATATGGGTAAAAGATTGCTCTTACTCCGTAACCACCTAAGTTTTCAATCCTGACTATCTTCCGTATCGGATGTAGCCCGGCCTTGGAGTTCCATTGATCATAACACTTTTTGCGACAAGCGATCAGTCTAGATGCATACACAACTCATTCTTGAAGTCTCCTAATCTCCCAGTGCATTACAGAACAGGCATGAAAGCAGTTCTCACTCATATTGCAATCCTCAACGCCTCATAAACAAAGCTTGTGTCATTAGTAAGGTGTGGTGGACCTATTTCTCGCTGATTTAGCACACAACTATGCACACAACTAATGTTCATTGATTGGTTGGTTGATTTGAATTTGACGTCCTATCTGAGTCCTAGACTAATGAAGACGAGAAACACAAATTGCGTTTGTGGTAAGATGGTGTGAAAATATGGGGGTATAAAAGTTGTTCTATTAATCAAGCTGGACCTCGCAGACTCGTGATGCGCACCAACACGTAATGCGCACCCTTTTACTAGGAAAAACAGCAAAAGTGAGTCGCTTATTACTGAACTATATCTTCTCCCGAAGGCCCTGAGAGAAAATCTTCAATATTAAAGTTCTAGGAAATGGCTAGATCTGTAACTTTTGTATACAAAATTTTCTAAAATTCTCGAGTTTGAAATCCAAAGGTCCAATTCCACAAGATAAGGGGATATGTAATTCTCTAATATTCCCATACAAGACAGAAGAGGGTAAGTAGAACAGATTAATATTGAAGTTTTCTCTATATCTACAATAATCGATGAGTTGTGTTAGTTTTACTAGTTTGATGGAGTTAAATACTTTGAAATCTAGTATAACTTCATATCTAAGCAAGAAACTAAGAACCCTCTCAATCAAAAGTTACTCTGTTTAACACTCTCTATCTTGTGTCTGGGCTCCGTCGTCGTGTCTCGTGTTGCTGTGTCGCGGCTAGATGCCAGCTACTGCATTCGGTGGACGTATCATCATAAGTAGCTTGCTCGCAGAATATGTCTGTCCGTGTCTGCCAAGGGCGCAGCAGCGGCTCTACAAGTACCAAAACCACGCAACACGTGAAAGTTGGAGGTCGGGATCAGTGATAGCTATAAATAGCCACACTGTTGAATGGACTCTGTCAGCTAGCTGATCGTGGTGTGAGCAAGATCAAGAGAGTGGAGAGCTGAGTTTGCACGGTGTACACAGCGTGCGGGAATGTTAGGGTGGGTAAGTAACTGTCGTTGATTGCTTGATGTTCTACGTGTAGGGAAAAAGTTCGTATACATGATGGTATGCCACGTGATACCAACATCGTGTATGGTCAGCGAATCGTACAGCATTCGCTGTACGGACACACACCAACAAATGCCGCCGTCGGGTCTGACATGTTCCGTGCCACCAGGGTGTACAAATTTATGTTCCTTCTGGTCTGTTTTCAGCAGCAGCAAAACCGAATACAGTAGAATTAGGGAATTTTCTGAAGAACGGCCAGGAGACAACAAGGCTTCCCGTTCGCTCAGCCCTATTTGAGCAACGTACCGGCATTGAACTATCGTCTCTGGCTTATCGCGTAACCGCCTATACTTGCTTTGATGGATTGTCAACCTCCAACACGAAGTGCAGACAAGTCTCACAATAATGCCCATAGTCCCAATTCCCCCTACCACTGAGCTAAAGCAGTCATTCAGCTTCGCCTGTCTAACACTTATTGTTGGTAGGGCTTTAACGCACGTGCTTATGGATATATCAATCGTCAGTACATGTGTAGGGGGCTCATTCTTTTCTTCTTGTCTACTGTCTATGGAGGAGTGAATATGTACCGCGGGGTACCAGAGCTAGTCTCAAATGGTGCTAGCTCCATATCCCCATGGTTGTGATATCAGTATTTCGACACTTATTCTATATTTATTTACCGGTACAGCTTGGTCCTTTTCTTTGATCAGAGTATCCTCCATGTATCTGACCATTTGTGAACTGTCCTTATGTTAATCCTGTCACTTTGTAACCTTTGAGCCACAGCACACATCTCAGAGGAAGATTTGAAAAGTCACAAAGTCTCTCCGTCAACGTCTTTCACGAGGTTTCCTGCGTACGCTTTCTGCGTCGTCTACGATCCCAAAAGCTTCTGCGACCTCAAGTGCTGGACTGACGTATAACAGCGCGACGTCGCAAATATGGCTAAAGAAATGCTCACCGGTGACTGCAAAGTGCTAACATATCTCGAATCGAAGCAACCAAAGGCCAATAATTCAAACATCGTTCCGGCGGAAGGTTCGGCGCATTATACCGTAGGCTGGATCTGTGCTATACCTACCGAATACGTCGCAGCTCAGGCTTTCCTCGATGAAAAGCACGATAGACCAGAATACGTTCACCCTCACGACCACAATGATTACACGCTGGGCAGAATTGGGCGCCATAACGTCGTCATAGCTGTTCTACCTGATGGCGAATATGGTATATCCTCTGCGACGAGGGTGGCAACAGACATGCTGCATAGCTTTCCAAACATTAGAATCGGAATGATGGTTGGTATTGGTGGCGGCGCCCCAACTCTCAAGCACGACAT
>Ga0068629_1000121_pt1 | contig 17315 bp, 15 predicted proteins | sample InSIn3gowninarea_FD_77432 | JGI IMG/M metagenome (GOLD analysis project Ga0068629, IMG submission 77432) | Clean room microbial communities from NASA Spacecraft Assembly Facility at Jet Propulsion Laboratory, Pasadena, California, USA -... ...
GAGTTTGCATACGAGGAGGTGGTGTCTGTAATTGAGGATGAACCTGCCTGTATCACAATAAAAACAGCAAATAGCAATGAATATTCATGCTGCGTGCTTATTCTTGCTTTTGGTAAAACACCACGGGACCTGAATGTGCCTGGCGAAATGGAACTCAAAGGTAGGGGTGTTTCTTACTGTGCTGTTTGTGATGGACCATTCTTCAAAAATAAAACAGTTGCGGTTGTGGGTGCCGGGGAGCATGCCCTGGAAGCAGCGGTTTACCTGAAGGAGTTGGCATCAATGGTTTACATAGTCCACAGAACGGACAAACCAATAGGCTCCGAGGAGACCATCAACTCACTAAACCAAAGCAACGTTTCTTTTGTTTCAAGTTCTATAGTAAAGGCAATTGAAGGTGACTCCAGGGTGAAATCCCTGGTGATTGAAAACTCAAAAACCAAGTCTGAATCAAGGCTTGATGTTGATGGTGTGTTTGTAGAGATGGGGTATGTTGCAAAAACAGAAATTGTAAAGGATATAGTTCAGCTAAATGCGAGTAAGGAGATAGTTGTAGACAAATATTGCGCCACATCAACTGAGGGGATATTTGCCGCAGGTGATGTTACTGATGTGCCATATAAACAAGCAATCATCTCTGCAGGACAGGGTGCTACCGCAGCGCTATCAGCATATAACTATATTCAGAGACTAAAGGGTAGGCCAAACGTAAAGTATGATTGGAAAAGCGTTACGAAGAAAACCGGTTAATCTGAAACAGCAAATAGCACTTTCTTCACATTAGAAAAAGTTTCTGGGGCCAAGGCAACAACGTGGTCATTTTTTTGGCGATGGACAACATTTTCACTAATGATTTAAGTGTTCAATTACCAGGCATTAGTTTATTTGTTGAATTGAATTTGCGTTTCCTAATTTTACCCAAAAGCATGGTAAAATAACTGCTTAATTGATTGCCCCAGATAACTGCTATGCGGCAATTAAATGCCAGCCAAAACATGTTTGAAATGCCACAACACTTTGATTCGCCGACTGAAATGACCCCTTGATTTAAAGTAACGCCGGGAGTGGGATTCAAAGCCATGGACCAAAAAACAGAGAACAACCTTCCTACTCCTGTCAACAATGTAGGTGGTCAGGATTTGTTCACATATTTGGTAATCATGGGTTTGGACTGGATTGAGTTTACCCTGTGACCGAGTTTACAAAATGAATCAACTGTTTCATAAACTTGGATCTTCATATTTTGACGATGCATCTCAATCATGGTAAACAAAACAACCTAGCAGAGCATATAACTAACACTCTAAACGACGTAGGTGATACAATGGCCCTGATAATTAGCAAAAATATTTTTTCTACCCTGTTTTCTTTAATCTGGAGTGGCAGCATTTTCTCCTCCTAACAGATATTGATGTCCTCAACAGTCTGGTTAATTTTGATTGTCAAACTATGCATGGAGAACTAATTTTCGTTAATGAACGAACTCCGTTGGTAACCTTACACGCGCGAATAGAAAAAGTAGACATACTATATTTTGATCAGACTCTAATTATCTTTGCAATTGTTACAAAATACATTTATATATTTAAATACAGCGAAATAATTGGTTTAAGATGTAAATGTTATATAACATTTTACTATTCACATCATTAATCACAGTTGTTACTTGTATGGCAAACGGCACTACAGAAAATCCTTTTGCAACCGCATATGCACAAACGGAGGAAAACCAAACCCAATATCAACCAGAACAGGGGAACACTAATGAGATAACTGCCAATCTCACAGACCAGCCTGGCCTACGAGGCAATTACTTTATCATGGACAATGTAACCTTTTCACACAACACAGCTGCCGTCAATGGAATTCAACTTCACTATGTAGTTGGTGGTCAAGGGGAACCAGTAGTTTTGCTACACGGTTGGCCAGAAACATGGTACACATGGCGTCACATTATGCCAGCATTAGCTGAAAATTATACCGTTATCGCACCTGATCTGCGAGGCTTGGGAGATTCTTCCAAACCCCTTTCGGGATATGATGGTAAGACATTATCTGAGGATATTTACCAATTAGTGACAAAGTTGGGGTTTAAATCAATATATTTGGTGGGCCATGATATAGGAACTCAAGTGGCATATTCTTATGCAGCTGCCCACCCTACAGAAGTAAAGAAGTTGGTAGCAATGGAATTGACTATTCCCGGATTTATTCCCCCAGGAAAACCGCCTATATGGTGGGTTGTATTCCACCAAACCCCGGATGTACCGGAACTTCTAGTCGAGGGAAAAGAGAAGAAATACATATCCTGGTTCCTTCGTGGTCTTTCCTTTAATCCGGCTGCAATAACCGAAGAAGCCATTGACGAATATGTTCGCCATTACTCTGCGGCGGGTGGAATGCACGCAGGATTTGAGCATTACAGGTCATTTCCCCAAGACTCGATCGACAATCAGAACTATTCAAAGACCAAACTCACGATGCCCGTATTGGCTTTAGGGGGCGATTATCTTCCCGTATTGGGAGGCAATATCACCATGCCAAGCGTTGTATATGGCATGAACATGGTGGCCGAAAACGTTCGGGGAATTAAGGTTCCAAACACGGGACACTTTATTCAAGAGGAGCAGCCACAGTTCCTAATAGACCATCTGTCCAGTTTCTTTGGCCAAAATACTACCAAAACAGAATGAGATGAAAAACAAGGGGATTAAAGTTTCCAATGGTTGAAGTAAAAAGGGAGGGAGACAAAAAAGACAATATATCTTTATCTGGACTGAATCCCTTCAAATCCGCGACGTTTAGGACATTATGGATTGCAGCCCTCTTTTCATACGTTGGTGCAGCCATGTATGATGTGGGGGCATCATGGCTAATGACCTCCCTTGCACACGATCCGTTATTTGTTTCACTCATCACCACTGCTACTGCTTTACCAATTTTTTTGTTTGCGTTACCATCGGGTATATTATCTGACATCTTTGACCGCCGGGTTCTACTACTTATCACATCTGCATACATGGTTGCAATATCAGCTATAATAGGAATTCTCTCTCTTGTTGGTATTATCACCCCAACAATACTTTTGGTACTTACTTTTGCTCTAGGGGCAGGTATGACTATGATCAGGACTCCTATCATCCCCACATTAAGCGGACTGGTCCCAAGATCTGAACTACCAGCGGCTCTCACTCTTAGTGCGCTGGGTGGTAACATGGGCCGTGTTGTTGGCCCTACCGTAGGAGGCTTTATTGTCGCTGCTATTGCCCCGTGGGCCGTATTTTTTCTTAATTCAGCTACATTTGTTGCCATGATCGTTATCCTTGGTAGGTTACCAAGAAAATCAGCGACAAAAAAACCTAGTGTTATGCATCATGATAAACATGAACCCCAAGATCAAACCTCGCTGCCACCAGAGAATATGATAAGAGCTATTCGAGTTCAGATGCGGTATATACGTCATTCTCAGGCTGCACGTGTATTGATTGTACGTGCTGGCCTGTTTACACTATGCAGTAGTGCGTTGTTATCTCTCTTACCATTCCTAGCTAAGCATGAATTAGGGCTTGACTCCACCGGATTTGGAATACTATTGGGATCATTTGGTATGGGCGCCATAGTTGGTGGAATTGTATTTTTGCCAAGGTTACGTCCTCGGACTTCAGTAGAATCTCTGATTACAGGTTCTATAGTATTACTTTCTATCGTAACATTTGTGATGGGATATGTACAGGATTTCAGAATTCTTTGTATCGCCATGTCTCTGGGAGGAGCATCTTATATTACAATACTGTCAACTTTTTATACAATTGGAGCTAAATCCGCACCAATATGGATTGGAGCTAGAGTGTTAGCAATCTATCTTCTTGTATTAAACGGTGGGCTAGCAATAGGGAGTGTGATATGGGGCACAGTGGCTAATGTATTTGGTATCCAGATTACTCTTTCGGTATCTTCATTAGCCTTGGCAGCAACCATTATTGCCAAAAAACGTTATAGCAGCACTTTGTTAGACGACCTTGACTTTACACCAGTAAGTGACCATTGGTCGCTTCCTCCTCAATCTTCAATTGACCCTTCACAATATGAAAATCAAGCACTAATAACAATTGAATACCGCGGGATTGATTCCGGGATATCGAATGAGTTTGAGCACAATGTCCATGAATTAGGACGGTTTCTTAAAAGTGAAGGGATGGCTTACTGGGAACTATTCCAGGACCCTGCGGATGCCAGTCACTACATTGAGATCAGAATAGCTGATACTTGGACTGACCATATCCGCCAGCATGAATATGTTACCAAGAACGTTAAAGTTATGGAAGATAGAATCCGAGCACTTATCAAGGACTGCCCCCCACCAATAATATCGCATTATATAGGAAAATCACCTCTCAAATAGTTTCATTTTCTAAATGATGATTTGTATTTTAAATGACCCTAATTTGCCATGTTTTGCGTATTGATACAATCGAGAGATTATATACAAGACAACTATCTAAATTATGATTATTGCGCTTTTTTGTTTTGAATTCCATTTTACAGACCCCTGAGCCATCAATGAGTTCGTTTATTCAATATTAATTCCAAAATGGTGCTTCAACACATCCGTTTCCCATGTTTTTGAGAGCGGTAATCATAGGCAAACTGAATGGAATAGGCAATGAATGTTTTTTCTCGGGCGCATGCTCTACCCTATGCCACTATTCAATAAGGCCATGAGATATAAATACGAAGACGAGTCTCATGAAGTCTTGTAATTCCAATTTTGACTTTGGAACTAAACCTGTCTGAAATGGATTTTGTGGCGCTAGCCCAATTTTCGTTGACTCGCTTACTATGATTTTTTGCGTCGTTCCCCCCTTTGGTATAACATGGCCACCACTACCATAACTACCGTCACCACCACCACCACTTTGTGCTTCTTTTTTTGTGTTGACGATTACTTATTACAAAAGGCTAGATCGATTTTTCATAACTTTTCTGTGGATTGTGTTGCAATAGGTAGATATCAGAAGATATTTTACCAATAATTTGTTTCCCTATGACAAGAAGATAATGAAGGGAATCGAATTTCTTTTTCTTGGACTAGGCGCAATTTTGGGTGCTTTTCTACGGTATATCGTAACATCCTATCCGGTGTTGCTCGGGAACCTTGTTTCAAATGTGTTGTTAGTCAATATATTGGGGAGTTTTATCCTTGGAGTTTTTTCAATATTATCCGCATCATTTAATCTCGATGCCCGCTATTCTTTTCTTGTTGCCCTTGGGTTTTGTGGTTCTTTAACCACAATGTCCTCATTTGCATTGGAAAGCGCAAATATGATTGACAATAGGCAATTCCTTAATGCATCCGTTAACATCTTTGCAAATGTTGCATTGTCACTTCTTGCGGTTTACGGTGGCAGAATTTTAATATCTCATATAATACAAGGTAACAGTTAATGGTAAGGCAATCAATGCTCTGTCTGACTATACGAATCAAAAAGAATGATGAAATGGACGGAAAAAGGTTGGAAAAGGTTTTACTTGAGTTTTTAAAAAAATCAAAGGTCTCTGGAGCAACAGTTTGGTTGGGTGTTGATGGATTTGGCAAGAGCGGAAAATCAACACTTCATTTAGAGGGACTGACAATCAACCAGCCTATGATGATTGATGTGGTTGAAGAAAAATCGATAATCGAGCCGTTACTACCTCAACTAAAAAGAATGGTGGATGACCACGGCATTATTACTCTGCATGAGGTTGATGCAATTTGAGTACTTTTGCTTAAAGATTTGCCATTTTGCCTGGAGGTTTTTTTTGTTTTCCAACAAAGGCAATGGGACAAAAGGTTATTCTGTCACACAGTTGTTGCATATTAACTGAAAGTGTTAAATTTAGCATCCTGTTTTGTATTGCAAGAATTTGGTAGAATGGTATCGGGATGATTTATTCATTGCAGTATTTTTTTTTGGAACAGGCATAATAGTTGATCCCAGATGATAAAGATGGCCATATTGACGAAGACAAAGACGACAAGAGATGGAATAAAAAAAGCAAACCTACCGGCTTGTGAAATGTCATATCTTTGGGTTTGGTGATCTTTTTTAGAGTTTTAAACTGAGACGGTTTTGGGGGTTCGTCCACCATCCTTAGTAGGCAATTTAGGGGTATCACGAGATATCCTTGGTGCGATGGAGGGATCCTCAGATCTAACCAGTTATGCATTTGGAATGTTTTCAGGCGCAATGGTTACGGGCATAGTCAGCCTTGGCGCATTTAGATTTTTCATTTGTTCTCTTAAGGACATTTGATATAAGAATGGGCCAAAGTGTTATACACATGATATACCAAGTAAATAATTTAACCCATGCAATAATTGGAATCCCAGCAGGCATATTGGCATACAGAATGGGTAAAGAAAAAGTCCTTGTAACGTGATAAGCCGTTTTTGCAGACACATATGCATCTATGGCGTTACCTGTTGGCAACTCCTTGTAAGCGTGTGTTTTGGCATTTGCGTTTGGGCTATACATTGGGATTTCGAAAACGGTGCAGGGGACACCATACCAAAATGCCTGCATGCAGAGTCGTGTGTAACCGTTTATGGGGTATACAACCTTGTAATGGGATTGTGTTTCTTTGCCAATAACATTACTTTTGGGTACAATTAGGATGTCGATGGCATTAATCTGGCTGTGCTTTTTATGCTGTGATTTACCTTGGTTCAACTGCGGGAATTGACATATCCATAAAATCTTACTCAAACATTAAACCGATACAGGATCTTTAATTTTTAATTTGGTAACAGTAATGCTTTACAGTCCAGAAATGACTTGGTGAAGTTACAGACCTTAATATTCTTGTGTTTTTGAATCCTTTGTCGGGTGGTAACCTTCTATTTGGATGGTTGTGTGGGATATTTTGAATCTTTTTTCAAGTACTGCATTAATGTCCTGCAAAATCCTGTTTGAGCTTTCCAAATCCATTACCACAACATGGGCGGACAATGCATTTAATCCTGATGTAATGCACCATATGTGCAGTTCAAATATTCCGGTAACTCCCCTTATTTGCAAAATTGACTTTTGAATCTCTTCATAAGATAGGTTTGATGGTGTTCCCTCCATCAGTATGTTCATTGATTTTTTTATTATGGACCATGTGCGGGGAATCATAAATACGGCCAGGCCTATGCTTATTATAGGATCAATAAGCCTAAAGTTAGTCAAATATATTATTAATGCAGCAACAATTACTCCGACTGAGCCAACACTATCACCTAATAACTCTAACCTAGCCCCATGTATGTTTAAATCCTCAACTTGGCCGTCTTGTTTTCTTTTGCCGGTTATTCTGAATAGGATGTTTTTAACCCTGCCTGGCATGTTTGAACCGTCCATTTTCTTTCCGATCTCATGCTCTTTGTGATTGTCCAATTCGTCTCCATTGCGGTGGGGCGATCCGTGGCTATGTGTGTGGACGTTTTTAAGATATATCATCCCAGCCATATTGATAACTAATCCTATGACAGCTACAACAAGCATGGGAATGCTTTGAATTTGGGTGGGTTCAAAAACACGCCGGTATGCCTCATAAATAATGAAAACGGATATCGACATTAAAACTACTCCGTTGCCAAGTGAAGCCAATATTTCAGTTCTGTAAAAGCCAAAGGTGTGTCCGGGTGTTGCCGCTCTTTGGCTGTACGTTGTTGCAAACAAGGCTAGGCCTATCCCAAATGAGTCAGTAAACATATGGCCCGCATCGGCAAGTAGTGCAAGACTTCCTGAATAGAGTCCAGTTATGACCTCTATTATCAGGTAGGAAGAAACCAAAACAAGCACAACTTTTAATTTTTTTATCTTTATGGCAGTAGAAACCGGTGCTGTACTGTTGCTTGCCAATCCTAAACTTTGAATAGAATCATATTTTTTAAGATTTGTTATTAAATTGCCTGGCCTTTTTTAACAAACCCTGGGTAAAAAACATGCCTAACATGCGACAGCAAATCAAAGTGATTCAAAGTTTTACTAATTCAAATAACTAATTTTTTTGTCCTATTGCTGTAAACATATGGCACTTAGAATCGGTATCCAACAATACATCTTATCCAGTCTCCTATGGGTTTGATATTTATTGATCAAATTGGGATAATGAGGTTTTCACATCTGTAATCTTTTATTCGTATTTCCTTAGTTTATGTACAAAAAATGTACACATTGATCACAACAACAATACATCCTGTAAATAGTTACAAAATTGTAAACAACTAAAATTGTGTCGATCTCTTTTTTTACTCCTTTACCTTCTTTTGTTTTTTTTTTGTAAGCAAACGCAATTTGCTGAATGCTTATATTGCCTCTTAACGTATTAACATATCATTGCATAATGATGTGTCCATAAATGCTCAAAAACTGTCCCTAAAGGCAAAGTTATTCAGGGGTTTGGCCGACAGTACGCGACTTTCTATTCTGGAGGCATTAAGGGATGGTGAAAAGAACACAAGTGAAATCGTAAAGAAAACCGCACATAACCAATCAAATGTGTCCAATCATTTGGCATGTCTCTTGGACTGTGGGTTGGTAAAGAACCGAAGAGAGGGAAAAAACATCTATTACAAGATAAACAATGAAAAAGTATTAAGACTGCTTGAGGAAAGCGATGAGGTTTTATCTGAAATTGTCAGTGGCCTGTATCTTTGCGTAAACTACAATGACGAAACTGTAAAGGGTAATGACGAAAATGAAGAAAATTAGCCTTTCAACCGACAACAACCTTGGCAACAATGGAAAAGACAATGATTTTGGGAATAAGAATGGGTGCCTAAGTAAAACAAACGAAGATGATGGCTGTGGTTGCTGCAGTGCACCCGATTTATCGTTTTTAAAAAGTCCATCTGCCCAATCCACAAATTCATTGGCAGAGCAACCAGTTTTGGAGGAGCAGGAAATAGAAAGGGAGAAAAGGGCGAAAAAAAAGGACAGAAAGGATAGGTTTCTCATCCTGATGGGACTTGCGTTAACCATTCCTCTGGTCACAATAGAAATATTGGAGTTCTACAATGCTGCAGGGGTTGGTGTTGTTGTCAGCACAGATTACCTTCTATTGGCTTTAGCCACCCCAATTCAGATATTGCTGGGAGGGCCGTTTTACAGGCGCTTTTTTGAATCCCTAAAGAGAAGAATGGGCTTTACGGTGGACACACTGGTTGTGTTGAGCACAACAGTTGCGTATGTCTACAGCATAGTTGCCATGCTCTCAAACCAGGATATCAGATTCTTTGAGGCCTCTGCATCGGTATTGACAATATTTACAATTGGAGAGTATATCGAGGGTAAGGCTTTGGGAACAACCACAGATTCCATAAAAAAACTATTTGCATTAAAGCCCAAGACCACCGTAAGGATAAGGGAAAGTTATGGAAATAAGCAAAATCAGCAGCAGGAGCTGCGGCAAGTGGTCAATGTTGATGAGTTGGTAGCTGGGGATGTTTTTATAGTAAAGCCTGGGGAGAACATTGCAACAGATGGCATTATAGTTTACGGAAACTCATCAGTTGACGAGTCCATGATTACTGGCGAATCCGTTCCTCTTGATAAAGTAGAGGGGGATAGGGTAATTGGCGGAACCACCAGCAAGAATGGCTATCTGCACATCAAGGCAACAAGTGTGGGAAACCAAACAGTGCTGTCAAACATAATTGAAATGGTGGTAAAGGCAAGGGCAAACAAGCCCTCAATCCAAAAGATTGCAGACAGATGCGCAAAATACTTTATCCCTGTTGTTTTGGGCATTGCTGCCTTGTCTTGCATGTTCTGGCTGCTGGTGATGCAGTTTCCAATCCAGTTTGCTGTAACTGTTTTTGCAACGGTCCTGGTTGTGTCCTGTCCCTGTGCTTTGGGAATCGCAACTCCAATGGTTATATCATTGGGTGTTGGCAATGCCGCAAAACAGGGTGTGTTGATAAAGGGTGGAAAATACCTTGAGAAACTGGCCTCGGTCGACAAAATAGTCTTTGACAAGACAGGAACTTTGACCAAGGGGAAACCCGAAGTGACAGACATAATACCGTTTGACGGATACGATGAGATCTATGTTCTGCAAATGGCATCCTCATCAGAAAACAAGTCTGAGCATCCCATAGCACAGGCAATAGTAAAAAAAGCGCATGAGAGAGGTATACCTTTGCTTGAGGTTTCTGAATTTACCTCAATAACAGGGCATGGGGTTGTTGCCATGCATAAAGAACATAGAATAAGTGTTACAAGCCCACAAAGCGCAAATAGCAATTCACTATACAAAGGCAACCCCAATCACCCGAACAAAATCCCAAAAGAGGCCCATACAAAGATATGCGAATTGGAAACAGATGGCAAAACGGTGGTAACAGTCTTTATTGGGGACAGGATGATAGGGGTTGTAGCGGTTGCGGATGTGATAAGGGAGAATTCGGCGGAGATAGTCAAGAAAATCCACTCCATGGGAAAAGAAACAGTTCTCTTGAGTGGTGACAACAAAAGAACAGCCAACGCTGTTGCGAAAAAGGTTGGGATAAAAAAGGTTTTGGCAGAGGTATTGCCACAGCAAAAGGCAGAGGAGATAAGGCGCTTACAAAATGAAAAAGGGAGAAAGACCATAGTAGCTATGGTGGGTGACGGCATCAATGACGCACCTGCCCTGACTCAAGCCGATGTTGGGATCGCAATGAGTTCCGGAACCGATGTTGCGATGGATGCTGGACACGTGATTCTCATGAAAAATGACTTGTCGGACATTGTTTATGCATTAAAACTTGCCGAGTATTCGATGAAAAAAATAAAGCAGAACCTGACAATGTCTTTTGCCTATAATGCCATAACTATTTCAATAGCGGCAGGCCTTTTCTATGGTGTGACCAATTACCTTATACTTACTCCCGCGTTGGGGGCACTGGGTTGGGTTATAAGTGACACCTTGGTGTTTGGAAACTCGCTGTTCCTAAGGCGATTTAATGCAAAAAAAGCAGTAACGTGATGGCGAGAAAATAATTTTCACCCTGACGACTTTTGACAGGTTCATTTTAGGTGTTTGTGTGGTAGTAACTCGACAGGGTTCACCCTTCTTTCTTAACACTTTTTATTCTTCCTGGTAGTCAGCATTATTTTCATCTTCAGCATCCTGCTCATCCTGCTCATCATCATGTAATTCGTGAGCTTCATCTTTCATCTCGTCTTTTTCTGCTTCATTATTACTCATGTCTCTGTAATGTGAAATGTTTGCATAAATATATAAAGACAATGAGAAGAGAACGCGCCCGCCTATACCGATATAGTGAAAGAAATTGCAGTTGAGTGGAGTTTACTTAATTGGTGTTTTCGTATTACTGATTTACCGTCCATATTTTTTCATCCATTTCTTGGTGGACACAATGCTGGGTGCAATCTTGTACATTTTTATGCTGTGGTTTCGTCTCTTCTTGTCAGCTATATTTTCATGGGGATCATTATCTTTATCATCAACAAAGGTATTGTCATCTGCTGCTGTGGATTGCATGACCAAAACGGTACAGGTGTAACCAAATCATGTTGATTGTTTTTATGGGTGGTCACACAGGCAAATACAGCAAATGACATGCAAACAACTTTTTTCTCAATGGCAATTTATATGTATAAATTTTCTTCAACACTGTGGTTTTTTTTTGAAATGGATCCAGGGTTAACACAAAAACATCTTGACATGCTGACAATCTTTTATATCCCCAAATCTTGTGATTTATGTAAATAATGGCAGTTGTAAATAAACAGGTTCCGCTTTTCCCATTATTGTTATCAAATTTCATTGGAACCATGGGCTTTAGTATTGTTTTGCCTTTTTTGGTGTTTCTGGTCATATCCTTTGGCGGAAATTCCATAGTTTATGGGATACTGGCCGCAATCTATCCTACCTTTCAGCTTATTGGCGCACCAATTCTGGGAAGGTGGTCTGACACTTTTGGGAGAAAAACAATTCTTTTGCTAAGCAATGGCGGAACATTAATCGGTTGGATTGTTTTCCTTTTTGCACTTTTCCTGCCTGTGGAAAACCTTTATAGCGTCAACTCTGTTGTTGTTGGATCTTTTGTAATAACACTGCCGTTGGTTGTGTTGTTTTTTGCCAGGGCTTTGGATGGGATAACAGGGGGCAATGTTTCTGTTGCCAATGCTTATCTTGCAGACGTTTCATCGGACAAAAACAGAAGCAAAAACTTTGGCAAAATGGCGATTTCTTCCAATTTGGGTTTCATTGTTGGTCCCGCATTGGCAGGGATTTTGGGCGGAACCGTCTATAAGGAGATATTGCCTGTCCTGGCGGCCGTGTTTATCTCCATAATTGCCTTAGCTGTAGTGGGGTTTGCCCTAAAGGAGTCAAAACCAAAAGCAGCAGTTGTAGCAATACCGGTTTCCGAAAAAAATAACATCAGAAAAGTTTTCTCATTTGAATGCAAGGAATGCTACAAGGCTCCAAATCCGGCCAACCTCAAGTTCAAAGACATATTCAAGATAAAGCACATTCCCTATTTGCTTGTGCTGTATTTTTTTGTTTTCCTTGGTTTTAACGTCTTTTACACATCATTCCCGACCCATGCTGTAGTTGGTTTAAAATGGTCAATAACAGAAATGGGAATATTCTATTCGGTGTTGAGTGGCATCATGATTCTGGTCCAAGGGCCAGTTCTTCGAAAAGCACTACAAAAAATCTCTGAGGAAAAACTGGTCATAGTTGGCAGTTTGATTTTAGGCGCAAACTTTGTTTTCTTTGCCTCATATGATGTTATCTTAATCTATGGGGCTGCAATTTTGCTGGCGATTGGCAATGGACTTATGTGGCCATCCTTTATGTCAATACTTTCAAAGCGAGCAGGAACCGTTAGTCAAGGGGCTGTACAAGGTGTTGCAAGCAGCTTTGGAAGCCTGGCAAGTATCATTGGTCTGATAATCGGTGGATTGCTCTACAATTTGATTGGGGCTACTACCTTTCTGATTAGCGCAGGCGTCATATTCCTGGTTTTTATCCTGTCTTTCCAACTGCTGAAAATAAAAAGTGATTGAGAAGTGGTTTTCATATAAAATACCAAAAAAGGCAATAGAAAAATACACCAAAGAAATTGAATTGCTTTAGGGATGCATTAGATTGAATATATAGGGATATAAACGCCCGTCTCATTGCAACAAGGAACTTTGCAGGTGATGATATATTTTCAGGCTGGGAATAACAACCTGTTGGTTTGGGGAATCAAAATGCCGAGTATGTGTTTTTTTGCTAAAGAACTGTCTATTTGATTGGGTGTGGTGTGCACTTATAGGAAAAGGCGCTATCATCTTTACGGATGCGAAGAACCAGATAACATCTCTTGATATGTGCAAACATGGGGAAAATAGATTGAACATTTTGCTAAAAGTGTTCCTATATTTGATATTGAGTCCTGACTACCCCATCTTATTAATCTTGTTGATTTAGTATACAATTGGTAACCATATTTTTATATTTGTGAATTGCGTTATGTTTTATTGAGTGATAGAGAAAGACTGGACAAAAAGTACAGCCAAAAACAAATCCGAGTTTTTAGAAATACCGTATAAATCGAAAATATGTTCCCACCCATTAAAAAACAACCTTGTATATTTATTAAAAAAGGGAGCGGTGTTTAGCAAATGATTCCCATATCTACTGATGAAAACTTAATCATAAATGCAGTCGAAACGGTGAGAAAAAGCGTGGTAAACATCGCCAGTGTCAGAATGGTGAGGGATCAGTTATTGAGGGTGTTTCCCACCGAAGGTGTTGGTTCGGGTGTAATAATTGATAAAAAAGGGCATATCCTTACCAACTATCATGTGATCGACAAGGCCGATAAACTGACTATTACTACTAATGATGGTAACTTATTTGATGGTTTTGTAGTGGGGGCAGACAAACCCACCGATTTGGCAATAATCGGAGTCAAATCAAAAGAGGCTTTTTCGTTTGCTGAATTGGGAAACTCGGAAAACCTAAAGCTGGGTCAGATTGTAATAGCGATAGGAAATCCATTTGGTTTAACAGGTGGCCCAACAATAACCGCAGGAATAATTAGTTCGTTAAACAGAAAACTGCAATTTGAGAATGGCATTCTTGAGTTAATCCAGACTGATGCTGCAATAAATCCTGGGAATTCTGGTGGGCCGCTAATTGATTCAAGTGGGAAGGTCATTGGAATAAATACCGCAAAACTGCCGTATGCACAAGGAATAGGTTTTGCCATTCCAATAAGCATTGCCAAAACGATAATAATTGATTTGATAGAAAAAGGGCGGGTAACAAATAGGCCCTGGTTAGGTATCTCGACATTGAAAATCACAAGACAGCTGGCATACTATTACGGACTTCCAGCAGAGCAAGGAGTGCTTATCGCAGAGGTACAGCAAAAAAGCCCCGCTAATTTCGCAGACCTAAGAAAAGGCGATATCATCGTGTTGCTAGATGGCAAACAGATACAGGAGCCAGCACAGTTGTCATCCTTTGTTCAAAGAAAGAATGTTGGTGATAAAGTGACAGTTAGGATAAACCGGTATGGGAAGCAATTTGATAAGGAAATACAATTGCTTGCGCGTCCAACACTATCCTAGGCAGAAAGAGGCGACAATGACGATGATGCATATGGTAATCCATAACGACAGTGGGCCTCTCAATCACACGAAAACTCAAAGACTATGGATAACAAAGGCTCTACTTCCAAACAAAATAAATCATCCTTTTTTTTACTTTGATACCCACATATAGCGGTGACTCTTCTTCTGCAAGTTTTGCTAACAAATCAGGTATTTCCTTTTCCGAAAAGATTCTTCCATAAAACTGTCATTGTAAATGTTGTAGTGGATGTCTGTTATTAACTATACTACATTTAGAATCATGTTCACCTGGGAAGAATAGTAATATGGATGATAACTATCTGTTGATGTTGTTGTTGTTGCCGTTGCGGATGACTTTGGCGTTTGCCCTTCAACCTGAGAGTCCATCATTATTTTGGCATTTGGTGTTAATCTGCCACATGGCCATATATGCTGAAAGGTACTAAAAACAAAAACTATATTTGTATTTGTCTTCATTTTCGCTATCTTAGTTTTGAATTACAAAAGAATACACTTGTCAATTTGTTCTTCCGTATCTTTCATGGAAAACTAGATCATCATGTGGTAGACGATTCTTTCCTTTGCCAGTAAGTTTCCTATTGGGGTATCCAAAGCCCAATATGACAGTGGGATTGAGATCCATCGGAATTGCAAAGTCCTCCCTAAGTTTTTCCTCTTTTACACCCGTAAATAAACCGGAGCCCACTCCATGATTCCAGGCTGCCAACTGCATGTTCTGCAGGACCCTCCCGGCATCAATCACATGAAAACCATATTTTGGATTTGTCAACACAATTATAGCAAAATTGGAACCAGCAACCCATTTTCCGCTTGTGCTATCCTCTGCCAACCTTTTGAGGTTATCCTTATCCTTGACCAAAACAAATCGCCAATGTTGAGTGTTAAGGCCTGTACCCGTCAACCTTGCCGCTTCAAGAATGTTTGACCTTATGTTCTCTGGCACAACCTCATTACTGAATTCTCTTATGTCAAGTTTGGTTGCAATGCAATCAAAGGCTTCCATATCCTCTTCCAGTATTTAGATTAACCGCGGATATAAAGGATTTATTGAGCTCGTATTTCATAATCAGATTGTTAATTGTGCTTCTAATTTGGCTGTCTCCATATTTTATCCCGCATTGGTAGTCTTGCTATATCTGTAAGGAAATTACTTCCATTTACAACGATCCAGATATCTTGCTGGCTTGGGTATGGAGAAAAAAAATAAATCTTGTGGAGCATAATTGCCTTGAGTGATCAAATGCCTCATATTTTCATCCGAATTTTTATCTTTTGACGATTGTGCCCAAAAAAAACTTGGATAATCTTACATCCTTATAAAGAATACTGCACATAATCATTCGTGTCAAAAAGAACAACAACAATTAGCAAAACATGCTTTGTAATAGCAAGCATAGCAATGTCTTTCATGCTGTCAATCTCTTTATTTAGTGTAGTGACCAACAATATTGTTTCAGCATTGGATATGTCAACTATTAAACAAGGTGCATCCAGTCTATTGGGCGCAAACAATAACACTGGCAGCAGCAGTAACGACAATGCAACCAGCAGCACCGCAAACGGTAACTCTGCATCATCATCATCATCTCTTCAGCAAAAAGCAACCGATGCAATAGGATCCATGATAAAGTGAACAGCATAAACACTTTATCGCAGAATATTTAGTTTTTGATTTTAACCAATTTTTTGAATTTTCGCTGATCCCTTACGTCTTCCGTTTGCTTTTATTTTCCTTATTCGCTTGCAATCGTACAGTGGCTCACATTTGACATTGAATAACCATTGAATTTTGTTCTTAAGAATTGCTGGCTCGAAAAGCTCAATTGTTAATTATACTCGGTAAATCTCATTTTTATTTGATATATTTTATTTTTAATTTGTCCCTCATTATTAGTAAATGATTCTTTTTTTTGCTGCCCTGTTTCAGAGTATCTTTGCATTTCTAAATCTATGGGATTTAGAATCGATATCTTCTCTCATGAGGTGCCGATTTGAAAAACTTTGGCATTTTGTGCATTATCGCAATGATGTACCTGTTGCTTTACATAATGGTAACATCAAAGACATTTTTGTGTTCATGTTATTTGAATCTTATTTTTCACATTCTCTGAGCCGTAGATGCCTCATCTCCAATCCTCCGTTAGTTTTAGGATGCATGCTTTTAGGCGGTGCCATGCTGACATTAACTGTCACCACTAAACTTTTCATGATTCATTTTTACCACATGAATTTAATTTAATTTTGTAATTCTCCAAAGTGGCCCAAAAATTATTAGTTGCGGGACACTGAACCTCATTTGCATTTTTACAGTTGTAACCATAACGAATTTTTAATTTCTGTAAAAACGCAAAAATAATAATATCTAGTCACACAAAATACACAAGCGTTAAATATTGATTTCCACAAGCTACATCACTAATGAATCAGATTAAAAAAACCTATTTTATTCATAAAAGGAACAATATAGGAATTGAACATAATCCTAATTATCTGGAAGGACCAAAACAAGGTGGATTTGACTAGATGATCCACAATATGAGGTCTTCCATCAACTCTTGTGGCTTAATATCCACTTTTTCCCTCTCGGTGTTTGCATTGGTGATGGTGTTTGCATTTGAATCTTCAGACCATAACGCCCTCGCCCAAAATCAATCCTTGCCTTTTTCTGATATTTATAGCGAA
>Ga0068629_1000126_pt1 | contig 17092 bp, 17 predicted proteins | sample InSIn3gowninarea_FD_77432 | JGI IMG/M metagenome (GOLD analysis project Ga0068629, IMG submission 77432) | Clean room microbial communities from NASA Spacecraft Assembly Facility at Jet Propulsion Laboratory, Pasadena, California, USA -... ...
ACCCAATAAAACACTCCTCCCACCATTTTGCCTCCACCACCGGCTCAACCACAACCGCTACCTCCTGCTCCTCCAATACTACCCCAGATTCCTGCTCAACCTCCCCAGGTGGCTTCCGCTGTGCATAATGGTGCATAGTAGACCTCATCCTCCTATCCCTCTTCCAACCAAAGGGGTAAGTCATGTTCTAGCAGAGGTTGGGCAGGAGGGTATAGGACCAGCTATTTGGACATAGGCCCATTTTTTATGGTCATGCTTCCTTCTCGACAGCTGATGTAAGCATCTGCAGTAGCTAGCCAAGGCCTCCCCAAAATGAGGGGATATCCTGTGAGTTTTTCCTTTGGCTGAAGGACCAAGAAATCTGCAGGGTACTCCCAGGAGTCAACAGAGACCAAGACATCTTCCACAATCCCTTCGGGAGTCATGGTGGAATGATCTGCCAATTGAAGTACTATCAAGGTTTTCGTTAAGGAACTCTGAAGGTTGAGTTTAAGCATGGTGTCCCTGGTCATCACATTAATGGCAGCTTCTAGATCAATCAAGGTGTGGGGTATGATGGTGTCATTGATGCAAACATCAACTACAGGACTCACAGGGTCTAAATAATTTGGATAGATTACTTTCCCCAACACGAGATCGGACAGTTGTCCTATGACATTGATGGTTGAGGCATCTTTCTTTCGCCTGCCTGGGTGTCTGTAACACTTCTCCTTAATCAATTTGTTGTATATCGGTACATCTTTTATGACCTGGAGAAGTGGTATTTTTACACACAACTGCTTGAGTTCTTCCAGAATTTCACTCTCTTCTGGGTTGGGTTATGTGGTTACTGCAAGTCGCTCAAGAAAGGGTGGAATGGCTTGAGGTTCACCTTCCTATTTCTCTTCCTCCTCCTCTAGGGGAGGAGGTTGGCGCTCTGGAAGGATCTTTCCAAATTGCGGGTTGATCTCCTGGATCTCCACAACATAGGTAGGGCATCTTGTCTCCCCAGTATATACCTGTTGGGCCTGTCTATTGTTGGGGTTTGGGTTCGGTTGAGCAGGAATCTGGGGTAGTATTGGAGGAGCAGGAGGTAGCGGTTGTGGTTGAGCCGGTGGTGGAGGCAAAATGGTGGGAGGAGTGTTTTATTGGGTTCTCCACCCCATTTGAGGTGAATTCCATTGAGGTTGTGGCTGGGCATGAGGGTAAAATGAATGAGAATGAGCTTGAGTATGGTATGGGGATGGATAAGACCACGGAGGAGGTGTGGACCAAGAAGGATGAGCAGGGGGGGCCCAAGAAGGTATATGAGTGGATTGGTTGGGGTTATAATAAGCTTGGGATGTCCCTTGCATCCCTTACTGTTAAGGTCTGGGTCCATGTGGCCTCCTTTGGTTGAGGAAGTATAGAGGTTCAGTAGCTACCTCATCCCCTAAATACATGGCCTTAAATCCAGGCAAGGTAGGGCATTGGTTGGTGGGGTGATCTTCCTCACAAACGAATAAACCTCTACTGAGTGCAATGGGTATTCATTCTTAGGGTGTTTCCTCGTGCATCTAGGACAAAAAATGGCCAAAGCGCTCTCAGCTTCCTCCTTCTTTTGCTGAATTCGAAAGGTATCAAGTTGCATGGCGATGGTCTGTCTCATCTCACTCTTGAGGTCTTCCATCTGGTTAGCAAACTCATGCTTGGATAAGGTGGTACTAGCTGAAATATGATTCCCCCTACCTCTCTTCTAGGGCGCCCTAGACTGGTTTCTAAACACGATCCTGATATCCTCATAAGGTAGCTGGTAGATGTCTCCTCCAGCCAGCATGTTAAGGGTTTCCAAAAGGTCTTTAGGGACTCCTCAGAGTAGGACCAGCTTCAAATATTCCGGGTCAAGTGTGCATCTGGCCCATTTATAACTGATTTGGAACCTCGCCTCATAGTCTTCTAAAGACTCATCGCTTCCCATGGTAATCCGAAAGATTTCTCCCTTGGTTTCCTTGGACCTACAATAGTCCCAGTATTTGGCATTGAAAGCTTGCTTCATTTGAGCCCAAGTGGTGATACTATTTCCAAGTAACCCCATGAACCAGCGTAATGTTGCGTCCTTGAGAGTAGAGGGAAATAGTTTCAACTTTTGCTCATCCTCAGCATAGTCATAAGTTTGAAAAAGGACAAAAAACTCAAACAGGAAGGTATCAGGGTCTTCAGTAGTCAATCCATGGAAGTGGGGTAAAGCTGAGGGACTTATGTTCTTCATTTTCATGTCCCCATTGGTCTCCTAAATGGGAAAGACACCTTGTATTCTCTCATATTCTCTTATATCATTTCGATTTTCAGCCATGGCTTCAGATGGAGTGGTTTCTAACTCTTCTTCTGTTATAGGATCTTCGTATATCTCAAGAGGTTCGCCTATAGGTTCTTCTGGCTCACTGTCACTAGAGAAGAGAGAAGATTGACTCAGTGATGTGGTGGGGGTGTTGGGTAAGAATTTGTCGGTTTTATCTCTGTTCCTACGAGGCATGAAATGGAAAAGACTTTTGCTTTCTTTTTTTTTTTCTTTTTTTCTCTTTCTATTTGTACCTACAAAACTAAAACATATGGAATGGCAACTAACTAGAAATTATCTTGCAGAAATGAAAATACGGAATTGAAATGAAAGCAGGAAAGGACTAATCTACTCTGCTGAAATCAAATTGCAGGAAGGAAATGCTAGACTATGTTTGAAAATTTTAAATTCTATCTTATGCTTGCAGAATTGAAAGTCTAATCTATGAAAGCAGGAAAGGTCTACTTTACTTTTACAGAAATGAGATTGCAGAATGGAAATGAAATAAACTACTTAGTAGAAAACGAGAGTAAAGAAATAGAAGAAAAGTAGCAATCACAAATACTCTGACAATTCCCTCACAACGGCACCAAAAATATGGTGGGCTCTAGTATTGCAGCAATAATGTTGCAACTCCTAGGACTCCTGTCTTTACTTTTATCAACCCGGTAGTTCGCAAAAAACTTGGAAGCGACAATGTTGTATGCACAAGTACTAGCTCTTGCCGCAGCTGTCACTTGGTCAGCTGGCACAAGTCTGCTAGGGGCTCAAGCCAACTTCTATGAGCTCTTAGAAGAAGCTTTTTAGCTGATGGATGAAAGTTAACTCAAAGGAAGCTAATATATTCGCAGAAAGAAACTGAAATCCAAAAAGAAGCGCAAACCCTTGCAAACCCTAATTCTACTAGCTAGTCCTACTGATGCAAAGATGAGAATGCAAACTATTGAAAGAGATTCCATTACTTCTATGAAGGTAAAATACATGTGTCTAGACTACCTCTACCTGAATAAAACATTTTTTTTGTATTTTTGAATCAGTTATTAGAATTATCATGCATGTGCTTTTAACTGGATTTTTACTATGCAGGGGTAGATCAAGGAGGAGAAATGCTTGGAAAAGGTTGGGAAGGTTCAAAGAGGGTCTAAGGAGTCCCTAACATCTTTCCAGAGAGTTTCAAAAAGTTTGGATATCAGGAAACCTCTTTTTTGAGCTTCTACAGGAAGTCTCCAGGGGTTCTACAAGATGTTTAGGAATTTCTACAAGATGTTCAGAAATTTCTACAGGATGTTGAAAAATTGGATTTTGGAGGATAAGTGAGTGAGGGAAGATGCGTGAATGGATATGGAGATAATATAGGGGTTTGAAGTGGCCCAGGGACTGGTGGATGGAGTGGTGAGAGGATGTGGAAGGCTTACTTGGCTTAAAGAATGCTAAGACAATGATTGAGCAAGAAGGTAGGGTTACGTGGGCAAAAGGACAAGTGTGAGACAAGGAACCTAGCTAGGATATGGAACAACTGGCTCTGATGAAGCTTACGTGGACGAGAGAGTGGTAGAGATTCCCTGCACAATGTACGTTTAACCGAATCAACAAATCCTACAAATGATCAAAGCCCTAGCTAATCTAATCTAATTGTCAGTAAAATGAATTAACAACAGCTTTATTTGGAGGAGAACTATGTATATCAAAGATGCAATGAACCATTTCAGAGATCTAAACACCTAACCAACTTCTGCAAATGAAAATAGTACACTCAGGATTGCATGGTAAAGAAAACTAGTGTTTTGTTGGGACAACATTGTTTCTTCAATTCCAGCCCCTGATCCAATAAGGATGAGGTGAAACTGAGAGTGGTGTCGACCCTTTTGTGAAGCACTTTCCTGTTGCTATCCTACCAACCTATTTTAAACATCTGAAGCAATTCCATTCATAAGCAATGACCTATTTAACCAACACAACTAAATCTGCTCAACAGAAATATGTTCAAATGCATAAAAGGAAACAAAAATGCATAAAGGAAAAGTAACAATAAAACAAAGGAAGCCCTAGGCTCTCAGGTTGGGCCCAACCCTGAGAGCCATGGCTCCTATAGAAAACTCAAAGTTGATATGAAATCGGACTGCTTCCCATTATCAAAAAATAGTCATAAGTTCAAGAGTTATGCCAAAATGGCTACAAGAGAACAAAGTAAGGCCAACAGCACTGTGGAGTAAAATATGCAATGGTTTCAAAAGTCCCTTACGAAGGCTGAGGCCTTATCATTTATACACCATGAGGGCCCTAGCTGGCCTCCTAAATCTATGGGACTTGGCTATCCAAACTGTGAGTAGACATTCTCTTCCACAATATGCTTGGCTACCTTCTAGATCTGATTCAAATGGCCTTTGGAGCTCGGAGTTGGGGGTGAAGATACCGAGGAAGGGTTATTTAATGCCATAGACAACCCCCCTACGAATCCTCACCTCAAGCTTGGCTATCTTCTAGCCCATAATTGGTTGGTTTTTCTCCAACATGTATCCAAAAACCTGAAATGAGCACGTGTTAGCTACCTAGGAAAAGTGACTATCCTTATTCGTACAAATTACATAAACATACTAAAAAGTAATGCATAAGTTATGGAAAATGAAGGATTGAACAAGGAATGAACAAGGATAATTAAGCCAAATGAGCCCAACAAGTTACCAAAATTGGGGCTCATCATCATCCCCCTGCTAAAAGGGTTGCTCATCCTCTGAGAAACTATTCCAGCTCCTCGTCCTTCATTTCTTTGATTGCCACCCTCACATCCCAGGCTTCTGAAGTAGTATCCTCCTCACTATCATGGAATCCGGCTTTCCTTTCCACCTCTTCCCACTGTTTACGCTCTTCTTCTTTTGTTCTTCCTTCTAACAATCCCAAAAGCAGAGGTGGAATTAGCTTTAGGCCTATCCAGATGGCCTAGAGGTTCTGCATAGCCTTCTTGTAGAGGGGCACTCATGCCAAGGCCTCCCTCATTCTAGTTGGAGTGTGATATTCCCTGATTTTGAGGTCGTGGGACAATGTGTTCCACCTACGGGTGCAAGCATGAACACAATTGTCCCCTAATAATTGCTCCATATCCTCAAAGTGTGCTATGGTTTGAGCCTGTCGATCCATGTACTCTAATAATGTCTGAGATTTGGTTGCTAGGTGCTGGTGAGCAGATATCAATGCTGTGGGGTCCCCTGGCTCTACTCTGATTAGCAGAGGTTCATGTAGTTCTCGGTCCATAACACTTCTGACCTCTGTCACTCTCTTTCTTCGTGGTTTAATGAGGAGGTTATTTCCATCAGCTGCATGTACCCCACTGCTAGGTTGGGGTCCCACGAGGTTACGTTTGGAAGGGCCAAATTATGAAGGTAAAACTCTAAAATCTTAGCCTTGTCTTCCGATGAGTTTTTGTTACATAAATCCATAAACTACTGGGGGTTTTGGATTTGGGAGATACCTCCTTGTTCCACTGTGTTGATTTGGAATTGCAGCCACTGATCCCTTAAGTATAGGCCATAGGATTTGGCCGGCTACCTACATTGCAGAGCTTCCATTGCCCAACTAGCCATGTAGGCCAGTTGGGCCTCCTTTTCTTGCACCTGTTGTTTTAGAGATTGTATCTCTATGTATGCCTGCAATTCCCTTTCTCGCAGCTACTAGTTTAGTTCCTCGAGATCAACTTGCATTCCTTCTTTTTCTTGAGGTTCTGTTGTGGTGTCTTTGTCTGTTGTGTCCTCTTCTTTCCTCTATCCATGTAGAAGTAGCTACTGTCTAAGCAACTCATTCTCTTCGCTTAACTCTGCTTGTTGGGATCTTTCCACATGCCACACCCTTGCTAACTCCCTTTGTGTTTCCTTGAGCCTCTCTTATAGATGCCCTATATCTGCTACCCCCTTGGATTTAGCGATCCTCATCCAAGTGTGGGCTCATACTCTTTCTTCCTCTAGTGCTAGAAACAATGGCACTGTGAATTTTTGAGGAATAATTTTTCCAGCCTCCAAAAAGTTATAATAAGAGCCCAGGCTAGGTTAGGGGCTAGGTTCCAGGATGACCTCAATCTTCTCCTCCTCCTGTGGTGACGTGACTTCTCTTTCCTCCATCTGCTCAGTTTCTTTTAGCCCAGCCAGAGTTTCCTGTAGAACAGTCTCGACATCCTGTAGAGAAGCTTTCGAGTTCAATTTCTCCATCCTTTCTCTCCATGAGGATGTTTTCGGGCCCCCCCACTCATAAGTAATGGATGCCTTGGAGGGGGACTTATCCCTTAGTGTGGTAGGGATATCCACAATTGTGATTGGCTCTTCTCATGGAGGTTGGGGTCTACCAGTCTTAATTCTCACACTCCTTCTTGCTTTAAAATACAAAGGAGTCTCCCTCTTTCATTTTTCCTTTGGCTTGGGACAGGTACTTAGGGCGGCCATCACAGCTGTTGCCTCCCTATCTAGGATTTTGATCGACTTTTCCTTCTGCTGTCTTTTTTCTGGACTTCATGTAGAAAGTCCTGTAGTGGTTGGTTTCTGGCTTCCTAAGAAGTTGTTCTTAATCTTCTTGTAGAAACATCCTTCTGGGTTCCTGTAGAAGCAGATGGCACTGCTTTAGCCTACTTGGCCGAGGGTGCTTTGTCCTTTAGCTTGGCTGAGGCTGCCTTAAGGGTGCCCTTACTGGCTTGGACTTCCTTAGTCCTCTCTACCCTAATTTGTAGCCTTTTCTCTCTGGGCGTTGGTGTGCAGCTTGGCTTTTTCTTGTGGTCCTTTATGTTCTTTCTCTAGTGTTTTGCTCGAGGTTTCTTTTCCTTTAAACTTCTTCTCTGCCTGATTTTTCTCCCTCTCCTTGCTGCTGGAGGGAGTGAGCTCCTCGGCCAAAATTCGAATGTCATCATCTGTAGACATATTCCAAAAGATTTCCTAGGAGAGAGGGACTGTATAAGTGTGGAGTGCATCTTCCACGAGGAGCTTGATAAGCCCATGATGGGCTAGCTAGTCTGGTGTCCCCTCTCTTAGTTTGGTCGCACACTCAATCATGGATTGCAGGAGGAAGTAAGGGATGCTCAATTTTTGTTTTGAGGGTAGGTCCATTTGGTGCCTGAGTTCTGTGAGCAACCAGAAATGATAGCCATACACGATGCTAAATCGCCCCTCACACGTAATATATTTCATAATTTGGAGGCTGACTCCACTCCAAAACAGTTGTAGGCTAGTTCTTCGAACTCCATTTTTGTCCTCTGAATACTGTTCCTCCGGAAAGAAGAACTCTTTCTTAGCTTTCTGACCCAATTTTCTCTCCTCCTTATCCCAGGGTACCCCCATCAGTAGATCAGTTACCCTGCTAATGAGCTGTGGGGTGATTCTGAGGGTCAATCCTCTGATGTTGACAACGGCCAGTGTCTTTGACTTCAGCTTCAAGGCCCTTAAGAATTCCTCCGTAATTTCATCATCGTGACCTTGAATCTTTTCATAGAAGGACATCCAGTGGGCAGAGGAAAACAAGTCCACCACCTCAGGGGTTTCCCGTAATTTCTTGGAGTCTGAAGGTTATTTTCGAATGAACCCTCTCGGCATGGTAAAAACTTTGTGTTTTTCCTTTGCTATTCTAAACTTGCCTGCTTGTCGACAAAAGGAGGACTTCGGGATTTCTCTATAGAGCATAGCTACATCTCTATTATGCACACAATCATATAAAATTCACGATTTTTTTCAGTGTGCCTTCCCGGTGTCTCAATTTTTTCTACAGGAGGGCTTTTAATTTGAGACCCTGGAGAAAATCTCGTATGCAGACTACGAGGGCAACTCAGGAAGCGATAAAAACAGCTTTGAGTTCACATTTTCCTGACCCCCTTAACACGTCGAATTCACCACCTTTTAAATATTTTGCATGGGAAAGTGATGTTTAGGCCTACCTCATTTAGAATTGCCACCTTCGACGTGAAAAGTCCAAGCTTCTTCGTATGCTAGATGTCTGGTAGCGTAGCTTTCTGTAGAATTCGTGCATGGCTTCCGGAGGACGCTACGGTGGTTTTGGACGAGTTTGAGCAGCAACTAGACATTGGAATTAGCCTGAAAACTCGGCTAAAAACTTGTAGAGGAGGAGGACGCGTACTCGGCTGCAAAATGGTTGTGAATGGAATCACTGCAGTGTATCATCAATTATGCCACCGTCCGATTTTGAATTGCTGTGAAATTCGTGGCGCAAGGTGTGAGCTATCTCGGTCGATCCGTTGTCCAACGTCACAGTGATCATTCCCCAGCGTGCCCCTGAATGCCACATCCTTCCCTCTGCATTCACCGCTACCATTCCTACCATACTACCGCTTCTCTCCGACTGGACACTTCCCACATGTCAATTTCCCGTTTTTTTCGACATAACAAAGTTCAATCGAATCCTACGAGGCCATCAGACTGGTTGTGGTGGACAGTTGCTTGGTTACCGGACTTGTTCAATCCATCCATTCTCAAAGTCATGCATATTTAGAGTATAGCTTATGTAATTTAACGAAATAAGGTTAGGCACTTACCAATGCGGCCATGGACATGGTTTTTCTCAGGTTCTGGAACAAGGAATGCTGGATATTCTTGCTGCCACTTCACATGCGGGTGCTAGACCTCCCCTTCATTCGCTACTGCCAGCTACAAGACCTTGAGAACCGATTTCCTATTGGTGAATGTTGCATGCACCGGTTTCATGAGTTGCTGGTGTTTCCATGGCATGTTCTCCAGCTGGATCAGCTGCTACATGATTCTTGTAGGACATCTTGTAGTCGTTTCTCCTCGTGGGGCGCATGCTTAAATAAATGAGTCACTTCACAGGTGCAGGGTCCTGAGGTCACCTTGATAGATAAGGTGTGCGAGCCTCTGCATGCTTCATTCCCCACTTAAAAACAATTTTTCTGAGAGGACAGTTTCTAGTATGACTACACAGGTATTTGATCAGATGGCAGCAATGGTGGTGAAAGGAGGTTGACCAAGCGGAGGATGGAAGGAAAGAGTTGTAGCATGCCTCCTTAATGGACTCCGGGCTTCAAATTCTTCCCCATAATCGATTTCTTCCCGTCCAAAGGATCTACAGGAAGTTTCCTGTAGAAATACAGATTTTCCTGTAGAAAATCCTGTAGCTTCCTTTAGAAGGTTAAACCGTGACCAAATTGAGTCCAAACCTTGGGAAAAATGAGTGTTCATGGAAGGAATGTATGTGAGGTTTCCTGGTAGCTTTATAGGGACCCTTTCCCTTGAGTTGAGAGGCCTCCTTTTTCCCATTGTGTTCCTGCAACCTGCAACAATTTCTGGAGATTAAACTTGTTTCCTTCGGTTTCCTTATTTTTTATTTTTTCCAAGAGACAACAGGAGCGCCTCAATGAGGTTTTCATTCCTACTATCTACCTTGGGCACCTTAAAGAGTTTTTCACCCAAGGATATTTTTTCAATTTTCAGAGGGACAGTAGGGCGCCTCAATGAGGTTTTCACCCCTACCATCTGCCTTGGGCGCCTCAGAAAGGTTTTCACCCAAGGATCTTGTTTATTGCACTTCTTCTTCTTCTTTTTCTTCTTCTTCTTCTTCTTCTTCTTTTTATGTTCCTCATGATGCTCAGGGGGTGCCCAAAGTAGAAGCAGAACCCTTTTCTATGACCAACACTGATTTTTCCACAGTTTTGATGAACTCTTGCCTCGAAATAGGTTTCTTGTAGATCTTTAGTCGATGCCCATTGACTAGCATGGGGATGGCTTCTTCATCAATAGTCTCGTTTTTAGTTCTTATTGAAAAAGACAAAAATATTTTCTTTCCATTTCCATGTTGAAAGAAATAATTGTTTCTTAAAGAATTGCATTCTTGAACTCTTTCTTTTAGCTAGAATTTCATTGAAAGTAAAACGAATTTCTTATCATTTTAGGTGCATTTTTTTAGTTTGTTTGGAGTTAATTCTTCACACCATCAAAGTTTCATTTCCATACCTATTGACTTAGAACAACCCATAAAAGCACCGCTTAATTAAAATTGATCTAGTAATATTTTCTATTTCTAGGGCTCTTATCACCAATATAGCTTAAGCTAGTATCTTGGAGTAGTGAGTAATTAACTCTCCAAGATAGTTAAAACAAAAAATTAGATACATATTGCGGTAGGAAATAAATCCAATTGTAATTGATGCATTCTAGGAAGCTTCTCTTGAAGGATTCAATCACAAGATCATGTCCGAACCTTTGAGACAATCAATTTTGTTTCATTGGAAAAGATAGAAGATTTGCGCGTATTATAAACGATAAACCTTTGATTAACCATTTTCGAGGAGCCTGGGATAACTTGTTGGTAAACCTCAGATTGACCATGTCAAGGAGCCTTCAAGGGTATTGAGCTTTGTTACTCTGCCCTTGTGCGTAATTGGATCGTAGATTATTTCCTAAGGTGACAGTGAAGGAAGGATCTCACTGTACCTGGAGCAGACGTTGACTAGACTCACCTAGACTCTCTGGGGGGTTCTCTTCACTCGAGATGGTTTTGTGAAGAAGCTTGTGCTAGTCTGTTTCATTAAGCAAGTTGTCGGGGTAACTGTTCCAACCACCCCTTCTGTATTAAACTTCTACTACATTGGATTTCATCACCAACTAGTGTTTTTAGTATGGGAAGTTACTATTTGTGTGTGGTTTGAACTCTTAGATTTTTTAGGCGTGTGGTTCAGTTGTTTGCTTATTTAGAGACTTTAGGTGCTTTTATTGAAGTTTTTTTTGTTTGTGTGTGATTATTTTCATCCTACACCAAGAGCTTATTATCCTTCATCAATTATGTCAAGACGGTCATCTATGTTTTCCCAATCACCGGAAACATTTTTATACAGCGGTTCTTCTGTTCCTTCGGGGTACCAGTCACTCTCTAGTACTTTTTCAAAAGCAACTCCTTGACCAACTGAACATCAGTTATCACTTGGTAGTAATGGAACTCAAACATTAAACGCAAAGAAAATCCATATGATGTCTAGTAGTATTCCAAATCCTCAACCCCAAGGTAGTCAGTTACCGCATGGGGGGCAACCTCAAGATAGTCAGTTACCGCTTGGGAGGCAACCCTAAGGTAGTCAGTTACCGCCTAGGGGGCAACCTCAAGGTAGTCAGTTACCGCATGGGGGGAAAACTCAAGGTAGTCAGTTACCACCTGAGAGGCAACTTCAAGGATAGTACATACCTTTAGGATAGTACATACCCCAAGGTCAACCCCAGACTCAGTATACTCCTCAGGATGCTTATTAACCCAAGAATTAGTCCGTGCCTCAGGGTTATCAACCTCAAGGTCAGTACCCAACTCAAGGTTTCCAACCACCTTCTGGTCAATCATTTTTACAAGGAGCTGGAAATGTACCGCTTAATTATTAGTCCTCCATTCAACCAGGTGATGGTCCTCCATATGCACAACCTGTTATGAATCCATACCCCAAAATGAACATTGTGTGGAATCCACCTCAAACTCAATAGACTATGCAACCTAATGTGCAGTTATCTAATCAACCTGTACAACCTTTGGTTTCTGGTCCAACCCAGCAACATGTCCAACCTATTGTTCAAACCCCTGCACCTGGTTTAGTTCAGCAGCCTAGGCCTAGTTCACGTCAGACTTCTTCTCAAACTACTGCAACTTCTTCTCAACCTACCACACCTATTTCTGGAGTATCTATAGCTCTGGTTTCTACTATCCCTGCATCAGTGCAAACTCCTCAAGTATTTGTGCCACGGTCATGACCTACAGTACAGACTTCGGTCCAGATGCCTGCAGGACAAGCTGGTATAAGTACAATTGCCACAATTCAACCGAAATTCACTTATCAATTGTACCAAGGACAGTATCAATTTGGTCCTACTGTACAAAACCTATTTTATCAGTATCAACCGTATCCTGGCTATACTTATCAATAGCCTCAACAGCCTCAGTTTGGTTCGATTAATCTTGGTTTTCCAGGAGGTTATAACATTCCTAATGTAAATACAATTCCAGGTTATGTTGGATATCCTCTTCCTAGAGCTGGTCTCATTACTCAAGGTTTTCACGTCCCTAACCGTCAGTTACCATTTATTGCAACTTTGGATTTACCAGATTTGTCGCACCTTACGAACGATCCGATTTAGTATTTGTCGTATTGGCCGCTAATGCCTAATAAGTTGCCCAGTGATATCCGAAATTCGAGGGTAAGTTAGGGGAGGATCTGTCAAATCACTTTATGACTTATCACCTCTAGTGTGCATCTAATTCAATCATTTATGATTCAATTTGATTGTGTCTTTTTCAACGAACTCTTACTGGTTTTGCCGCCAAATGGTACATTGAGTTACCACTAGATTCTTTTTATAATTTCAATCAGTTAGCCACTACTTTCTTAACTCATTTTCAGTTGCTTGTCAGATACGAAAATGGCACGGAACTGTTAACTTCACTAAAACAATCCACGTCCACATATATTTCTTATCATATTCATGAATGGTAATGTCGAAGGCATTTAGTGAAAGTTTTCATTCCGGATCAAATTTTAGCAGAATGGTTCATTAAATCATTGTTACCTAAAATTACTTTGGTAGTAAAGAAAAGGGGAAGAACAAAAACAAACAAAATTCAAAAGATAAAACGGATAAAAATGAATCTAATGACAAAAAACGTAAACCTCTCTATCCTTGTTTCATTTGCAATGAGGATCATTTTACCAAAGAATGCCCATATCGAGCAAAGGTTTCAAAATTCGTTAAAGATTCTCAAATGCTTGCTGTCTTGAAGGATCCTTTTCCTACTCAAGATAGTAAGATGGTTGGTTATTCCTCAAATACCTCAGAAGAACCCATTATGATGATGTCTCATGTTATGATTGCGACACGATTGCAAGATTATGGTAGTAAAAATCATGTTGGTGGTAAAGAAGTAGAATCTTCTAATTCAAACACATCAACTACACCTTATCCTAGTTCTAATCTGCTATAGATCAAGAAACCCAACCCTAACTTAGTAATCAAACCACCTACTAAAGGTATATTTCAAAAATTAGCTTTCAATCCACATGCGAGATTTGCTCAGAATTATAACGTTGTTGAATACTTAGCTATTTCCCCTTCAGCATTGTCGGCTTTGGAAGTGTTGCAATCGTGCCCAGCACAGTGAAAATTACTATTGTCTACTATAGGAGCTATCGATATTCAGGATTCAAACCTAATAATCTTCGATTTAGAGAATAGTACACCCCGCCTACCTCATCAAATGGCTTTCCAAATTCCAGTTTTAGTCAAAAACATACCTTGCTTTCGAACTGTGATTGATGAAAGGGCTTCTACGTGTATTATGTCGATCCAGTGTTGGAGATCACTTGATTCTCCCACACTCACTCAATCTCCGACAATTCTTAAGGCTTTTGATGGCTGAGGGTTCCATCCTTTTGGTATTTTGCAGGATTTACCTATAGGGGTTGAAGGCAAAACCATTAATCTAGATATGGAAGTGGTTGATGCCCCTCTAGATTACAACCTTCTCCTGTGTCGCAGTTGGTCTTATGCTATCACTGCTATTGTTTCATCAGCATTTAGGCTTATAAAGTTTCCTCATAACAAAAAGATCATTACAATAGACTAGCTAACCTATTTCTCATCTAACCCAGACTCTACAAATGGTGTTCAGCACATCCGTAAAATGGTTATCCCTTACAAAGATGTTGGCATAGGTTTGATTAAAGATTCTGGTTTACTGGGAAATTTTTCCTTCCCTCCTCCTAACGCATCGCCATATATTGCAAGTATTCATATGATTTCATCAAATACTGTTACTTTTGATGATCCTTCCTTTCGATTCTGAGGCAGATTCATTTGATGGCGCGATGCCTTTGAGTCCCTTTGAAATTGCATATCGAGCTATACAATCTTTTTTTGATTCCTGATCTAGGTCGAGGATAGTTTTTTTGGGTGTCAACCTTGTTAAAAAATGAAACCGAGTGTCTAGATCATAGTTCCTTATCTTGTTTCAAGCTTGTTAAAAGATGAAACAAGGAGTCGTGAGCATAGTTCCTTGTCTTGTGTCAAGCTCAGTTAAAAAACGAAACAAGGGTTATAAGGATAGTTCTTTTACTGTGTTAACCTCATTAAAAAATGAAACAACTCCCTTTCCAAATAGAGTCTTTGAGTCTTTCCAAGATCCCAAAAGTGAACTTTCATTCCATCCACATCGTTGAATGCAATGAAACTTGGGGGGCATGTACCTCGATTTGAGTCATTATGTTGGGGCATGCTGACTTATAACAAGCATATTTTTTCATTTCGAGCTTGTGTAAACATGAAACCAAATGCAAACAGAGTTCTCTATGGTTCAAGCTTGTGTAAAAATGAACCCATACCCGATTTACATCTCGTGATTGTCATTTTTATCCGCTAAATTCTGTTAGATGAGCCTTGGTTGTTACATTCCATCGCCACCATCTCTTTGGTTGATCATATGCTTTCACTTGGTTGTTTTTCCTTTCTTGAGGAACCGCGGCGATGATTAGTTTTATTAGCCAGCCTCTTAACCATTACATGTTTTGAGCAATTCCACCATTGTCAGAACCAGTTGCTACCCCTTATACCACTTGTTCCTCTAGGACGAGTCTTCTTTGAGCTCTTTTCTGACTCGTAAAATATGAAAATATTGCCGAGTTTTTCCTTTTTTAACTCGTTAAATGGAATTAAAAATGCGTCCACTTTCAGCTATTTTTTGACCGTATAAACATGAAAAGTTTGCTGGACTTTTGTTGTTTCAAGTTCGATACTGGTTATAAAATGACGTGTCTTCGATCACTTTTTTACTTTTTCGAATCAAAGCCACTAATTATGAAAAGTACTCCTTGATCATAATGGTCAAGAAGTTCTCTCAAGTATTATTTTATAATTTTTCGGGCTCGAGGGACACAAATTTACGAAAAAGGACCCCCCTGGAGTTTTCTTTTCCGTGTCTTTTTCAATCTCTCTAAACATGAAAAAGAATCTAAGTTTTACCTATGTCGGACTCATTAAACCCTGACGACATTGGACTCGTCACAATGATGAGACTAGAGTCCTCTTTAAACCCTTTTCAGACTCGTTAAATATGAAAAGGTTGTCAAGCGCTTGTCCTTTCTAGCTCGTTAAAATATTGGAAATGTCATCCCTCCTATATTATTTTATCCTTTTTCAGACCTAAGGGATTTTTTATGAAAAAGTACCCCCATGGATTTTTCTTAAGTTTTTCTTCTAACTCCCTAAAATTGAAAAACACCTAGTTTTTCCAATACTGGACTTGTTAAAATTTAACAGTAAATGACCTATTCAATTTTAAACAAGAACGAACCACTCCTTCTTAGGGTTCGAATTTTAAACTAAGTTGGAATCATCTGAAGGATGAGCTTATAAACAAGCAAATGTTATCCTCCTGAAGCTTGTCAAAAATAAAGAGGTACTTGCCAAAGATGGTGGGGGAAAGAGAGAAAAATGACCTATTTGTTACACTTTGTTTTTTAGAAAAGCCGTTAACCACTCTTCTTGAACATGACACTTTTTGTTCACCTAGGTTGGGAAAATCCTTTGGCTAACAGTCAATTAAACCACATTGAAAGTCTTCAACTGGTTTATAGGTATTATCTTTGGGTTTGTCACCAAGCCATTTGCAGTGTCGTTATGTGTTCAAGAGAACAGTTCAAACAAACCATTCATCTGCAAAATATTTGTCATCTATTTTGACCATCCCTGAGTCAGTCCTTGCCGATATATTTCTTCAAAACTTGATCTATGATTTCATGTTGTGGGCTTGCCTACGACGGATCGCTTTCTATCGAAATTAGCTCATTATCTAGGAAGTTGATCTAAAAATCGTCAGTACCTTGAAATCTACATGCCCTAATGGCAGTTTTCTCGCCTTCAATGATAGGTTGCATCATTGACCTTCAACCAAATGATTCTATGACATGTTTGACTTCAGCTCATTTATTCACGTTTCATGGATTGTACTGAGTACTTTGAGAGCCATTGACATTACTGGTGGTTTCTATCACACTTGTTAACAGTCCATATCATTGACTGGTAATCAAGTGGTTTCTACAATGTTCGACTTCGACACATTCATTCACATGGATAGAATCGCACTAGTTAGGGAAGCGGAAATCAAGACCCTAGATCTAGTTTCTACCATCCAGGCTGCAAGGAATTTTGTTATTCATCATACAATGGACTATTCATAAACAGATGGTTGCGCCCATACTGTGTCTACACATGTCTATACTCTTTATGTATTACAAAATCATTCCTGTATCGAAATAGTTTAGTCAGTTTTCTAGTCAGTTTTGATTTGAGCATGGGAATGCCTACCTTAGTGATGATATGTCTACATATATATATTTTGCATTGAATGTTTTCACAGGTTGCGACTGGGGTGTCCATAGGATGATCCTTGAAATGATAAAGTACTTCACTCTTCATAAATGACAGACTCTATCTTCATCTATTACAGACTTCACACTTTAGGGGGTAATTTGTTGCACTAAAAATTGTCACCTTGACATTCTGCTATTTGTTTGAATTCATTAACACTCATACTTTCCCCCTCTGCAAGTCTAAAACATCAGTTCCTCATATCAAGCCTAGAAAATAAGAGAAAAGCCCTCAAAGTCTTTAAAACTCTGGTTTCGCACTTTCTCTTTGTATTACTTGCGATCCCACACCTAATGGTTAAGTATCCTGCACACCTTAACGCATTGTCTCTGTGTTAAAGGTGTGGACCCCTGTAAAATTTAAAAAGGTGCGAGTATATTTTGAAAAACTCACTTTCAGTGATTTC
>Ga0068629_1000127_pt1 | contig 17083 bp, 16 predicted proteins | sample InSIn3gowninarea_FD_77432 | JGI IMG/M metagenome (GOLD analysis project Ga0068629, IMG submission 77432) | Clean room microbial communities from NASA Spacecraft Assembly Facility at Jet Propulsion Laboratory, Pasadena, California, USA -... ...
AGGTGCGTCAGAGACACTGGAAAGAGAAAAACAAAGCGGACTAAGCAGAACTGATATGTTTATCAGCAATAAAGATTCAAAACTTTGTGGTCGGTCGGTGTCTCGACTGGGCGTTCGGCGAAGAAAAGCGTCGTGGAATGCGGCTACGAATGACGGCGAGATCTCACGATGGGGAATATCTTCAGTGGTATGAGTTTCATGTATAAGTGATTCTGTCGCAGTGTGCGGCCAGCGCTTGGAGACTACGAGTAAGAAGAGTTGGGAAGAGTGTTGCATGACGCGCCCGAGAAGGCGGGCAAGTGCAAGGTTGGGTTCATCGGCCCGAGACACACACGAAAGATCCGCAGCTTCTCGTTTAGACAACGACACGATGAGAGGACCGCAATCAATCACACAGATATGTTTCATGTTTCGGTACTATCTAAAACAAGCGCTAATTCTGCAACCTGCTCGAGAAGGTCACTGGGACTGCCTACAGAGTGGGAACAGTGATGAGATATAGCCTCTCCGAGCCGAGACGTCCTTTGCCTTCCTTTTCTGCTTCCTCAGCAACAGGCGGAAGCTCCTGCGTGGCATTGATGTGGCGACCCGTGAGTACCTTATAACGTGGATCAGCAGCGAGCGCGACCATGGTGTCTGCACACAGCTCGGGTTCCTGGCGTTTGATCTCGCTACTCGTAGCCATCTTCAAAAAGCCTTGCATTGCGGGGTGTTGGATATGCTCCTTGTTGATGGCGTTCTCGGCAGAACCCAGCTCTGTTTTGACCATGCCTGGATGTACGGCGAAGGATAGGATGCCGGTGTTTTCGAGCTCTACGCTCAAGCTTTCATGGAATTTGCTGATGGCAGCCTTGGATGATGAGTAGGCGGTCATGACGGGGAGTGACATAGCGGCCACGGCGGAACTGGTGGTGAGGAGGATGCCAGTATTTCTCTTGAGCATAGATGGCAGTACTGCTCGGATCAATGCTACCGGCGCGCGTACATTGACTTCGTACACACGCCACCAGATGTCCATGTCTTCATCCTCCACAGCTAAGGGACTGATTCGGGAGATCCCTGCATTGTTGACCAGAATGTCGACGGGTCCTAGCTCGCTCTCGACTTGTGCTACAATCTTTTGGGCAGCACATTTGGTAGTGACGTCTGCTACGACGGAGATCGCTTTGCCGTTGGCCGACTTGATCTCATCAACTAACGTAAGAAGATCTTGCTCACGGCGAGCTACAGCCGCGACGGAAGCGCCAGCGGCAGCAAATGCTTTTGAAATGGATCGACCGAGGCCGACTGATGAGCCAGTGACAATGACCTGATTGCAGGTCAGCTTTTGTCCTGAGTGATCTAGAAGAATTCTTGACGAACCACTTTGCCCTGAAGCTTGCCAGTATACTTGGCCGGAGCGATAGCCTCATAGCTTTCGTAGATGACGGGCAGTGTGGAGTTTGCGCTGGTAGCCATGATTGAAGATGTTGAAAACTTGAGCCCAAGATTTGATGAAGTGTCTAATATGAGAGGGTGAAGACCTGTTCAGGCTTCTTATATATGCGCTTCGACGTCGGAGCGTTGATTGACCGTGTTAAAGAGCACACGGTGCTGCATCCTTCGCTTGGCAATCTGCGCCATCGTATAGCAGCGGACGAATTGTGGGCCGACTGGTATGCAAACAACAAACACTAACAAGAGCCATCGTCTGGAGAAACAGGCAGCATCATGGAGTTAGGAGATAAGAGTTTCCATCGGCATTAGATTATTACTCAACCCCGTCTCATCACACCGAGTCTCCAGACTTAAAGCAATATGTGATCTATCAGTGCGCCTCTCTCTCAGAGCCTGCTACGCATAGACATACAATAACATTGAAAGGAACTTTCCAGGAACTATCGACCATGCATGAATGATGATTGATTGTATTAGACCAGTTGGTCCATGAAGTCTCGAGGCCCCGATGGCCAATTCGTCAAACACACGTTCGACTTCCGACTTAGTCTCTGAATACCTTTGTCTCCAGCCAATTGTGTACGGAAGCGTACGTATCTTCGCAGACTTGTCTTCGTGCATCAGAACTTCGACCTGGCTTTCTGCCAAACTCGTCCGTGAAACCGTGTCTGACACCCATAGCAAGAAGCCATTTGTACGTGCCACGCTCCCAACCCTTGTCCCATCCAGACTTGAGAACGTCTTCATCAGCAAGTGAGTAGATCATGTTCCGAGCTTCACGACATAACATATCGTGCTGAGCTCCGATCAAACAGACCCACTCCGGAAGCTCCTGTTTGGTCGCATAGCAAGGACTGAGTAGCTTTTGCGTCCGATCCTGACCCACAGGGACATATGCCCAATTCAGAGCTGGACCGACTGTGTTGAGTGATTCAGACTTCTTCTCCTTATATAGACGCTCAGACCATTTGACAGGCGGAGGATGACTCCAGTCCGTGACAGGAAAGTATGACACTGCCGCTTTGATGTGACCCTGAAGTTCTGGCAACTGACAAGCGGTCAGGGCCAGAGATCCTCCAGCACTGAAGCCGCCCATGATCACACGGGACTTGTCGATGTTCAGTGTTTCATCATCGATGACTGCGCGTGCTACCGCCGCGATATCCAGAGTGGGCACCGGGAATTGATGGACAGGTGCCTTCCTGTAATTCAGACTCACAACCACCATTCCGGTACGCTCACACCATGATCTGCAGAACGAGTCGTCAATGGATGCATCACAGCATACGAAACCTCCACCGTGGACGTCGAGGTAAAGTGGAAGGGCAGTCTTGCTTCCTTCGAGTCGAGCTTTCGGGAAGAACACGCGCACTGGAAGCTTTGGCCGGCATAGATACGACTTGACGAGAGTTGGCCGTGTCGTGGAGGGCAGACCGGAAAACCGCAGGTAGGCTAGCTGCAGGGCGATGTAGAGCTTGACGGCCCACACAAGGAAGAAGTATTGAACACGAAGGCCGAAAGATTCAAGTTCGGCGACGATGGGAGTATGGTCGTGGAGTTCCGTGGTCTTTGCGAGTAAAGCTTCGGCTTGTTCGTCCAGTGGCATGTTTGCAGCCATCATTGTGGTATTTGATAGCAGGGTGTTGTTGGAGGAGAGAGAAGGTTATGCAGACGATGAAGAAAACACTTGCGTATCTCTTACCTGGCTCGCATTCGAGGCCCAATGCGGTATCAACCACGAATTTTCTGGGCCAAATCCTTCAACATATTGTATGGCTTGAAAGTGGAGTCTAAGTATTGAGAACTCAGCGTTGCTGGATGGTCCATGCTTGGAAATCCTTGGAAGAGTGGTATCTAACGGCCGTAAACCTCAACATCAAGGTATGTTACTGCCTTGAGAAGAGGCACACGCGGGTCTACTCCGTCGAAAGAAGACTTCTTTGCGCCGAAGAGCAGCTGTACTCAAGGCCGTCAAAGAAGCGATTGCGGATACTCACGAGACGCGTAGCGCTACAGGGTCAGATTGAAAGTCAGACGCTTCAAGAACAAAATTTTACAGGGCATGGCGGGACCCTATCAGGACTGCTCTGAGCCAGCACGATCATAAAGAGTCTCGCAACGAGTGATAGACAAATCTTGACAAAGAAGAGGAGATGCAGACAGGAGAATTGCAACATGGTCCGAAGCTTAGCCATGGTCCAAGCTCCCGTTGCCGACCCCGCTTCTCCAACTGCATCTCGTGTCTAGGCAGACAACTTAGGTACAGTATTTAGCTCTCTTGCTTGACTCCAAACCTGCCAAATCAACAAGATGGCAGGCAATAACAGGACTGAGCGTACACCTTTGCTTGATGGCGATGCACCTGCAGCCGAGCGTACTGACTCAACCGAGTCGATGAGTACTCGTTTCAAGCGCTTCTTGCAACGCAATGGTGTCTATCTCATCATTATTCTTCTGCTGCTGCTTGTTCTCATTCCATTGATCATTCAGACCATCCGTAGTAGCACTGGTCACCATGATTCTCATGATCATGACGAAAAACCTTCTGACCCTCCATCAAACGATACTGAGCTTTGCACATCTGCCGCATGTGTGCTCGCATCTGCCAACATCATTCGCAGCCTCGCGCCAAAGTAAGACCAACTATCCACATTGTGACAAGCAAAGCTGATACAGGGTCAGCTACGAGAAGCTGGATCCATGCGATGACTTCCGTACATATGTCTGCGCCGGCTTTGATGCTTCTCACGAGATCCGTGAGGATCAAGCTGGCGTCGGTAACCTCCAGATCATGAACGAGGACAACCAGCTCATCTTAAAGCATATCCTGGAGTCCCCTGCTCCTAAGGATACTTCGCTGTTCTGGACTGCAGCTAACCCGGATAAGGAGATTTTCAGCAAGCTGCAGGATGGCTACAACGCCTGTATGAATGAGACCCTGCTTGCTGACATCGGATCAAAGCCTTTGTTGGACATTCTCTTCAAGCTTGACAAGATCTATGCTACGGAAAATCCCAAGTCGAGCAAGAAAGACGATTCGCTCACCAAGGCAATCGAGTACCTAATGGAAATTGGCGTCCCAGGTCCGGTTTCCGTTGACGTTGGTGCTGATGATAAGGATCCCGATGTCAACATCGTCTCTGTCGGTGCTCCATACTCGTTTGGACTGCCCAGTAAGCAGTACTATGAACGTGCAGAGATCGTTGCGTCATACAAAGGAACCATTGGAACTGTTCTGGAGGCTCTTCTCAAGGAAGCCAACCCCAAAGCCTTCTCCTTCATGTTTGATGGAGACAACGAACCATCAACACTTAGCAAAGATCTTGTCGATAGCCTTGTGGCACTCGAGAAATCTATGGCTGATGCTGCTCCTGACCCGGAGGATGCTGCCGATGTCACAAAATACTACAACCCACGTACGTTGAAGGAGACTGAGAGCTACAACTCTGAAGTATCTGTCAAGCACATCTTGGACACATTCGCCAGTGGCTACACTCCTTCGAAGATCATCGTTGGCTCGCCCGAATACCTCAAGAAGCTTTCCAAAATCCTCCAGTCATCGTCAAGAAACACTATCAAGACTTACTTGGTCTGGAAGGTTGTGCAATCGTGGGGCGGAGCCGTTGAGGACCCAGCCATACAGCCACTCTTACGCTTCAGGAACAAGCTGCAAGGCAAAGCTCCTGATGTCAAGCAAGAGCGTTGGAGAACTTGCGTGAGCACTGTTGATAACGATCTCGGTAAGTTCGAACGTATGACGTCGACAATACACATTCCAAACTAACGTGGAACAGAATGGATCATGAGTCGCTTCTTCGTAGAGCGTGCATTCTCCAAGGAAGCTAAGGACTTGGGTGATCAGATCATCCTTGATATCAAGGACGCATTCACTATCAAGCTCAACGAGTCAGAATGGATGACTGAAAGCGTTCGCGAGCTCGCAATTCAAAAAGTCCATCTCATTCGCCAGAAGATCGGCTACCCTACTCAGAGCCCCGACATTACCAACGCCAGAGAATTGCAAGAATACTACAGCAACATCAGCATTTCCGCGACCACATATTTCGCAAACAAATTGTCAGTGGTTACACACGACGTCCGCGAGAGTTGGTCGCAAGTGGGCAAGCCGGTCGACAAAGAGGAGTGGGGGATGAGCGCTCCCACGGTGAACGCATACTATTCCCCGAGTGGAAATGAAATCGTGTTCCCAGCAGGTATAATGCAAGCACCGGTATTCTACGATCCTTCAATTCCTAAGTATCTCTCTTACGGAGCTTTTGGAGCTGTCGCTGGCCATGAGCTATCACACGCTTTCGACTCATCCGGCAGAAACTACGATCAAAATGGTAACTACACTGACTGGTGGGACAAATCCACGATTGAGGCCTTCAAAACCAAGACTGATTGCTTTGTCGAGCAATACCATAATTACACTGTCCCCACCAGGAATGGCCGTCTGCCAATCAACGGCAAGCTTACATTGGGCGAGAACATTGCTGATGCTGGTGGTCTCACTGCTGCTTACCAGTCCTGGAAGCGTCGTGACGACGAGAAGGCAGATCTCAAGTTGCCTGGCCTTGGCCACTTTACAAAGGAGCAGATCTTTTTCCTGGCATATGGACAAACGTGGTGTGGCAAGATGAGGTTTGTCAATCGTTTGTTTGTGAACGTAACAGCAGCGCTAACGAAGCATAGGGAGGAGCAAGTTGTGCAGAGAATCTACACCGACCCTCATAGCCCTGACATTTTCAGAATCAAGGTATGTCCGAGCACATTTGTCAATGAATCCATCGATACTAATCAAACTAGGGTACAACCGCCAACTCACGCGAGTTCAGAGAAGCCTTTAGCTGTCCTGTCAAGGAACCGACTTGTGAGCTCTGGTAAGCGGAAACATGGTCCTTCTAGGACAATAGCATATTGGAGCAAGTGTATGATTAAGAAGTAGCACGTATATAGCATTTGGTTATCATAATACTGTCTTATTGGATACGTGTAAGCAAGCCTGCATAAAATTGTACTACATAATGTGCTGCACTTATGATGTTTGTGCATTCATGCACTTTTGGAAGGCGCGATTCGTGCGACGCCTCGTATGTATTCAGTTCTTGTTGACTTCAGTCACCTTCTCCATGACAACAATCTCTGAGCCATCCATTCACAAAACATCGAAGTCCCGCCAAATTTTCCACCGTATCTGTTCACCACGGTCGAAAGTCGCACTCACCATGATAAGTGAATCGGAATGTCGCTGCAGGTGCGGGCATGTATGCAAGCCACGGTGGTGTGCCGCACCCAAGAGCCCGTACAGAGGCAAGCGATGTATAGTGTGAGGCCTGCACACTGCTTATCTCGAGCTTGACGATACCTCTGATTTGCTGCAATCCTTTGACATGCATGCGCTGAGACGTGCACGCTATTGATCGGCTATGCAAATACATTGTACTTGCCTGCACGCGCCTTCTCGTTGGGCACCTGATCAGAGCCATCAAAAGCGCGCCGTCGTCGCACTCCTCTTACGTCTGGATCTCGCACTTGGTGTGAGCTTCCTGTGGTTCATCTTACCCTAACTGAGAAAATGGCCACCACCAGCCATACACATCCACACGTCCCGCCTGTCAAGGAGCGCGTGTTTCCCTCTATCGCGGACGTTGACATCACTGAAGTCTTTTGTCCATCTCAGGGCAACGTAATAGTCGCTGACATCGTTTTTGTTCATGGTCTCATGGGACATCCTAAGAGTACCTGGCTTTTCGGCAAAGATCCTGGGGCCCAGTCTAAGGTTTTTTCTGGGGACACTGCGCAGAAGAGGTCATTATGGAGAAAGCTATCCGGCCGTGACAAACCCGGAGGTAAGAGCTGCAACAAGTCTGTCGAGAACACTCAGTACTGCTTCTGGCCATATGATTTGCTTCCTGAGGACGATATCATCTCTAACGCCAGAATACTGCTCTACGGTTACGACTCGCACCCGACGCACTTCTACAAGACTGGCACTAATCAAATGACTATTACCCAGCACGCAGAGAACCTAATGCACAATGTAGCTGGTGTAAGGGCGCAGTGCCGGGGTAGACCTCTCATCTTCATCGCACACAGTCTCGGTGGAATTCTGGTCAAAGGTGCACTCAATGAGTCTCGGCGGATGTCCCAACCACAATACTCCGATCTCTTTTCGTCTTGTCAAGCCATTGTTTTCATGGGAACGCCACACTCGGGAGCTGACATCGCGGCATGGGGTACGTGGACAAGTAACATTGTCGGTGCTCTGCCCGGTGGCATGACTACTTACAGCAAAGTCCTGCGAGGCCTTGAACCAGATAGCGAGACGTTGTATGCAATTACCAGGAAATTCAATGAGATCATGAACCAACCCATCCCCAATGCGCAGAAGATCCAGATCTGCAGCGTCCAGGAGGGCAAGGGTATGTCGGGCGTCAAAGGCGCGGGCAGCAAGGTTTGTCGTGACTATACGTAAGCTTCTGGACTGATCGAAAGCAGGTGGTTCCTGATTTCTCTTCTAAATTCAACCGCACCGACATAGAGCAAAGTTTCTTCAATCAGACTGCCAACCATATGACGATGTGCAAGTTCTCATCGGCAGATGATCAAACATACAAGAACGTCTTGCGAGTTCTGCACGGGTATTTCCAAGCCATTGAAGAGAAACACACCGTTATCCAGCGAGCTGTAGACACCGACACCCAAGCCAGAGTCTCAGGTCCGTGACAGCAGACCGGAACGGGTCACGGCCAATGCCTTCTTGAGACCTGACCATTGATAGAATTTATCAAAAAGCTAGATTTTGAGGGTCGATTGGCGCGGGAACGCCAACTGAACACATTGATCACTGACGAGCACAGCTTCGACTGGGTATGGGAGTCGGACTTTGTCGAATGGCTCAGATGGGATGCCAAAGTATTCTGGATCGCCGGAAAACCAGCTTCCGGTAAGAGTACCCTAGTCAATCACATCATGAAACACTGCAGAACGAAAGAAGTTGTGGAAGAAACACTTGGCGATGACATTGTCATTGCGAAGTTCTTTTTCGATTTTCGAGCCAAAAGTGGCCTCAGCAATAATTTTGAAGGCTTAAGGAGATCCTTGCTGCATCAACTATTGACGAACTCGAGAACACTCGCCTCCGACGTCATGCAGCACTTTGGTGTCAATTGCTTAGACGGCCAAATTATGCTGGCTGATGCTACTGTCTTCGAATATGCATTGAACAGGAACGACCGATTCACCTTGTTGTTCGTCGATGGTCTTGACGAATATGAAGGGTATAAATCAGAGCTCCTCAGCCTTATTGACAAAATCACCAAGTTCAAGGTCAAGGTCTGCCTGTCAAGTCGGTTCGAGAAACCTTCCACAACGACTTTCAAAGATCTACGTTTTCAATTCCGCATGGAAGAACTGAACAAGCCGGGGATCTACGCTTACGCAAAGCGCATGTTCGAGACGACCTTGAGACCGTCAAATGACAAAGAACAATTGACGCTCACGTCAGCATCTAGAGACATTGCAAATAGCTCTTCCGGCGTGTTCTTGTGGGCTCGATTTGCAGTGTTGGATGTCATCAATCGCGTATGCGAGGGGCATCAGATCGAGTATGGATGGGTTCGTACGATCATTCACTCCATGCCACCAGAACTAAAAGATGTATATGCTCGGATATTCCAGTCCATGAGGGACAAGGACAAAAACGCAAGTGGAATCATTCTTGCACTGATCGATTCAGCAGTTGGACTTGATTTGGAGATTTCGGAACTGTTTGAAGCGACGCTTCTCGCTGGTAATCTCTTCCGGTCTCTCGGTGACAACATCAATGCTGAGGACCTAAGCAACTTCCGGCTATATCTAGAGACAGTCGGAGCTGGACTAATTCATTGTTTCAGTCGCGATAGCGACGACGACGACGGCGCAGAAAGATACGTCTTTCAGCCTGTCATATATGTCACGATGATCCATAGATCCCTGAAAACGTATCTTGACTCAGCAGGCTGGAGACAACTTTTGGGCGAGTAACGAGCTGCGGATTCTCAGCACGAACTTTGGCTTAATATCTGCCATGATTTTTTGGCAGGGAAACGTGTGAGGTGGGTCGCGCCGGCCGGACTACAGGTCGATATCTGCGGCGAATTCTTCCAGCCACAGGACCGGGCGCAGCTTGTAGGCTCTATTGTGGGCTTGCGCGAATATGTATACAGCTTTCTACCGCACCATGCCTATGGATATGAGCAGGAAACAGTGAAATCTTCCCGGCCGCTGATACAGAAGGTTCTGGTTCCACAGTTCGTTCAGGAACACTTTCGGCTGACCATGGAACGCATGTCACGCATGTCCTGCTTTGAGTGTGGCGCTCTAATAGAGGATTTGAATCATGTCACTGTACATTGCAGTGACGTGCAGCTAGCAATATCTCATTGCCTGAGTCTTTATGTCGATGAGGCATTGAGACAGCATCCGGAGGCTTTCAAATCCGACTCATTTGTCAGCGCTGTCGTGGTCGCAGATCCCAAAAAGGAATCACCTGAAGAAGAATCTTATCTGCCGAAAAAATACCCACGACTTGCGAGAGCCTCTGGAGAATGTGTAGCAGCACCCTTGGATGGTCCTAGAGCAAGTCCTCTTGCGACTGCAGTATTCTGGCAGTGCAGCGAACCCAGCTCAGAACTCTCAGAATTAATCCTTTTGCTGGCCCCGCATTCATCTCGCTTGAAGGACGTCGACATGTTGATGGCTATCAGAACATTATCGGTACTGGAGATAAAAGCCTTGCTGGTTCACTTTCCCCAAGGTCCTCTATACCTTTATTCAACAGTAGTGAATCACAAAGTTGCCTTCTCAGGGCACTGGTTCGAGGAAAGCAAGCGGACGGCTACTGAACGTCTCTATGGGCCACTGTGGGAGGTTGTAAGACGGAACGATATTGACTCGGTCGCAGAAATCCTGCAACTGTTTCTGAATCGGGGTGAGAAAATCAATGCTCGATGTGGACCAAACGGCACCATCTTTCACTCCATAGCGGAGAACCAGCTATTGTTTGCTGATGAACCTTGGTCAAGGGAAGAACTTGAAGTTGTGTTTGGGATGCTCGTCTCTCACGGTGCAGATATAACCACGCCAGGACCAGAAGGGAACGTGCTTGAGTATGTCTGGAAAGAAGCACATATGGAAAGCCATCGTTCTCTCGGTTTTGAGATGCAATTTTCATCACTGGTAAGGTCTTTAATCGACATGGGAGCGACTAATTCTGTGTGCGATCCTAACGGATTGATCCCGAGCACGGCGCGTATGTTAGCAGTAGCAGAGGACAGGCGACCTAGCAAGGACGACAGGGAGTACTACTTTCATGGGACGTGTTCAGACCCACAGGCCGAGGCTTACCGTCGACAGCTTGATGGTCTCCCTTTGTTATTGCCTGAGCAACTGGGCTACCCTCCTCAGAGGCGGTCTACCGAAAGCCGAACATCGTTACTGAGCTCAGAAGATTTGTGAGTCGTGTGGAATGTAAATTGTACATGCAACCGATCTCCAATGTAAACGCTCTTGCGCAATCAACAACACGAAGGCATCTCCACAACCGTCGTCCTCGCCGCCGCACCCTTCTCCAACACTACCAAAACTCCCTTCTCTCCCTGAGGCAAAGCAGCCTTAGCAATCCTCCTCTCAGCCATAGTACAAGCAACGTCAAACGCATTCTGCGTACTCCTCACCTCCGCCCTATTCTGCCCTGCGATATCAAACGCCGTCCCATGCGCCGGCGTCGCAATCGGCACCTCCAAGCCTCCCTGCACCGTCACGCCCCCCTCAAAGCTCAGCAACTTCATCGCAATCTGGCCTTGATCGTGATACATGGTTACGATGCCATCGAAGTGTTGGCGCTTGAGGAATATGGTGTCGCAGGGAAAGGGGCCTTGCACGTTGAGACCTGCGGTTTGGGCGATGAGTATGGCGGGGGAGATGTGGTCGATTTCTTGACGGCCGAAGGCGCCGGATTCGCCGTTGTGGGGGTTTAGGGCGCAGACTGCTAGGCGGGGGGATTCGATGCCTGATTCCCATCTGTGGTTGAGCATGTGAGTAAAGTTGTAGGGCAATGCAAGAGATGGATGTGGTCACCTCAAGCGGTGAAGGAGCTCGATGGCTTTCAAGACTGATTGCTTCGTGATGCGTGCGGCAACGTCTTCAATGCCGATGTGGCTTGTCACTCTGCCGGTCCAGAGCTCGCCGGCGATGTTTATCTCACTGGTGGTGCCTTTGAAGTCTAGCTGCTTGGCAAACCACCTCAACTCGTCCTCTTCGGTCATACCGGCTTTCTTGAGCGAGCTCTTGTTGAGTGGGCCGAATACTATGGCATCGACTTCCCCTGCTTGGACGAGCTTGAGAGCTCGCTTTAGCTGGTGGATACAACGAGCTCCACTGGCTTTAGATACTTGGGAGCGGGTTGTGTGATAGTTTGGTGCTGTTCCATCATCGAGAACTTTAATTCCTGAAATTGGAACATGTACTCCTCCAGCATCCTCGATGGCAGCGTCGAGTTCTGTATGGTCCGCGAGGAGTAGGATATCTGCTCGCTTTTGGTTTGCAATATTGCTTAGTAGTTTGGCAATGAGTTCCGGACCAACTCCTGATGGGTCTCCGAGAGTGATTGCGATTCTTGGCTTCCTGGCAGGCAGCTTAGAATCAACGACGGCGAGGCCCATGGCTGTGGTAAGATGTGATACAAACTAGAAATGAGTTGTTCAAGATCGTGTGTAAGATGGCTCAAAGCTTCCCGAGCAGAAAGACTTATATGCTTACATACAATTTGCTTGGCCATGTATTAGACCTACCTTTCATCGGCGAATTTGCCGACTGCAATATGCACCGACAAAGATCACGGCGGTTTCGCCGACTGGAGCTTTCTCCGTCTGACTCCTCCCCACTGCCGGGACACTCTTGCCCCGCGTGACGCTCGACCGTTGGAGTATGATCTTGGACTTGGCGCTTAAGAGCAGCTGGAAAAGCATGACCATCACAGGCTGTCACCGCAGGTTCGAAAGTCAAAATGCTGTGTCCCCGCATGTGGACGGCGAAAGTGCCGATTTCGACGCAGGTACAAGGTCGTTGTATCTCCGACTTGTCTGTCTTCCTATCGCACTCTTCGCCGACCCCATGGGGAAGACTGTTACATCGACACTGGCGCCACTTGTGTTCTAGGAAGTGTTATAACGACCGAGTTCAACCCATGTTGCGCATATCAGAATCAATCTACATTTCGTCTACCTCCTTTCATTCATCATGGGTCTTCCTCAAGACAAGCAAGTCGAGCAAAGGATTGAGCGGGTCGACACTGCTGGATCCATACACTCTCTTGACAGTGTGAATAAGAAAGACACACAAAATGACATCCTGGCAGGTCAGCAACTTGCCGCCGAATGGGTCAATGGCAGTTCCGCAGAACGAAAGCTAGTCAGAAAGCTTGACTGGCGCATCCTACCTTGCTGCTGGACGTTGTACTTACTGGGCTTCCTCGATCGAGCAAACATTGGGTAAGTCATGATCAATCGAGGCGTCAAGATGCGTGACTAACAAGCTTGTGTGCGTGCAGCAACGCAAAGACCGGCGGTCTCGAAGAGGACTTCAATCTTACCTCAAACCAATATTCCATCATCGTTTTGGTCTTCTTCCTCTCGTACTTGGTCTGTGAGGTGCCATCAAACATGATACTCACAAGAGTCAAGCCTCATATCTTTCTTCCTGGTCTTGGTCTTGTCTGGGGCACGTTTGCTGCACTTATGGGCGCAACTCAGAACTGGACACAGTTGGCTGGCATGCGTTTCCTCCTTGGTGTTGCTGAGGTACGAAGAGCAAAATGCAGCTTCAGAAGTCGATGATAACTGACAATTCTGCAGGCCGGTTTCGCACCAGGTTGCGCTTTCTTCCTTTCTTCGTGGTACCGCAAGTACGAGCTGGCAACACGCTTCGCGTTGCTGTATACCTCCGTACCGATCGCGGGTGCTGTATCGGGTCTCCTGGCCGGTTTGATTACCGACTATATGGACGGTGTCTCAGGCCTAGCAGGATGGAGGTGGCTATTTGTGAGTTCTGAACCACAATGTTCTGAGACATGTCAAGCTGACGATTGCACACCAGATCATCGAAGGTGTTGCTTCTGTTGTGGCCTCGATGGTAATCTTCTTCTTCCTGCCAGATTACCCCTCGACAGCCAAGCGCTTTTTGAACGAGGAGGAAAGCATCCTAGCATGCAACAGACTGGCGGCTGATGGTATTGCCATGGCTCAAGGCGCTGGCAGAGAGCCCATACCTCACTGGACTGCGTTCAAGATGACAGTTTCTGACTGGAGAGTATGGGCACAATGCCTGCTGTTCGTTCTTGTGACTGGGTCCCAGACTATGCAGTACTTTATTCCTACTCTGGTAAAGAGCTTCGGGTGGACTGGCCATGTCGGTCAATGTAAGTAATGGTTCCTCAACTCCACTTGCGAGTTCAATACTGATGATGCAACCGCAGACCATACCATTCCACCGTATATTGCTGCTCTAGTATATGTTGTCGCTTGCTCTTGGCTCGCCGACAGGTTCAAGACCAAGTGGCCTTTCGTCTGCGGTCTTTCAGCGATTGGCACGATCCTGTTCATTGCAGTGACCACTTCGAGCGATAGAATGGTCCAATATGTGTTGACCATCTTCGCATTTGGCACCATCTACGGGTGTTCACCACTGATTAAGACATGGGTCAGCGATGTCATCCCGCAGCCTGCAGAAAAAAGAGCCATCGCAATCGCGCTTATCAACTCGATCGGAAACGCCTCCTCCATCTATTCGACTTGGCTTTGGCCTAAGAAGGATGCTCCAAGATACATCCCTGGCTTTGCCACGACAACTTCCTGGTTAGGTATACTTTGTGTGTTGACTTTTGTGTTCCAATATCTCTTCAAGAAGTATCCCGTCGAGAGAATGGATCACGCCGAAGTCATGGCTGCAGAGCTCAGGGCTCGAAGGGAGGCCGCAGAGAAAGTAGCTAAGGTCTGAGCTGCGCTTTCAGGGGTGTCTCCTGAGGTTGATCGGGCAGATGATAGAAAGCTACTTAATCTGTTCGACGTGTTGGTCAGTCTGTATTGTTCTTGGACCATGGGAGCGGTTTCTGCGATTTGTGACATAAATTCTCGCAATGATACATCCGCGATGAAGAGACTTGTTTGCGAACGGCAAATGTGATTCCTGGAGGCCAAGCCCTCAATCAACATGAAGCCAATAACAGCGTGCCTTGTGTGTAGTTGTCATGTCAATGTGAGTCATTTGCAAGCTGCTGGCTGTCGGGTTACCGTAATGAGACGATGTTGGTTCTGTGATCATGGTGACTGAGTCCTTGTGCTCCCGACACGTCAGACAAATTACGCCGAGAGCAAAGTGCTGCTTTCGACATTGGAGTCAGATTGAATTAGATCTGAACGGTAGAAAACTCCAACTGAAGACAACATAAATTTTCAAATATACGGCGCTCCAGCATCAATACCCCACAAGAAGCTATCATTGAAGCGCCAGTCAAGGTCGCCAAGAAGATCGAAAGGATCTTGTTGTACGTTGTCCAGATCGGAAAGCCGTGATGCATCCTGGTTCTGGTTTTCATGGGAAAATTCAAAAGTGGATTGTGTTTCGTTCATGACCTCCGGTAGGAACAAGCCATCACCTGTTGCTGTAGACAAGTGTGTGTCGTCACGCACAACAACTCCCGTTGGCTGCTCGGCGCCACTCGAGGGTGAGTAGACGAAGATGTCGCTCTCACGATCTTTAGCGAATCGTTGCAGTAGTTCCTCCAGTCCGGTGATGACTTGTCTCGCAACATGTCTTTGACTAGCATTGTCTGCGACTGGCTTCAATACGAGCACCAGACTCTCGACGGTGCTAAGGGCGTCTTTGGTGTAAAAGTTGAGGCCATAATTCGATAGATCCCTTGGAAGAACAAGTTTACGACTGTATCTGGTGTCCGACACACCATAGACCACAGCCATCTTAATAAGAAATGATGCGCACACAGCGATCATGGCATGAGCGAAGATCGGCATCCCTATGAGCGCATCTCTCAGCTCACTGTCTTCGATGATGAGGCGCAATGCGCTTGTGGCTGCAACGATTGCATTGTTTGCTGCTTCCTTGCGGTCCCAGGACATGTTGAACTCCGAGCTGCGGGCAGAGATGCCTCGAAGTGAGATGGAGTTGAGTTGGAATCGAGCAAGGTGGTAATATAGTGTAGTACCTTTCAAGGGTTCAACGCCTTGTGACATGACGCTGATGTCTTTTGGTTGGTACTGCAATCGCCACTGGTCGACAGAGATGTTAAAGGACTGCAGCATCTCAAAGTCTGACCTAGTCAGTTCGAGATCCGGATCGCAACCATACATGAAGTACGAAGAAGCCAGTATGCGAAAAAGTTCAACTTGAGCAACCAGCTTCCAGTCGCTCTTACTAGAAAGGCCGCTAGTGAGTAGCTTCTCAGCATTTCTGATGGCTGCATCTTCATGCATCATTGGCGGGCGGCCATAAGCCAGAGCAAACTGATGATCGCAGCAGTACAGCACATACCAAAGCCGCACTCGCTCGTAGGCCTCCAGAGATCCACGGGAGAATTGCAGAGAGGACTTGTGCAGATTCATCTCGGTCGCAACACGTACAGCTCTGCTGCACAACGCCCAGCTGAGACTAGTCAAATAGAAGGCGCCAATACACAATCCCCGGATATCGTCAAGATTCTGGCTTCGAAGCATACATGAGCCTCGCATGAGAGATACAAAGGCATCATAGGTAGCGTGCAGCGACTGCTCTCGGTTGGGAAGGTGCAGGGCAGCGACTGTGAGGACTGTGGCCACGAGTAGTGACGAAGACTGTCTGGCATTCTGAAGGGTCCCATGGGAGCACAGAACACCATCCCATAGCAGAGGGTTGATATGATGAAGAAAGTGCTGGAAGAGATATTCGGCTTCGGCGACAGAAACGACACCACGGCTGATGAAATCTGGACCGTTAACATCCGCAGGATCGACACGGATGAGACGAGACTTTGCAGGTTCTGTGAGGTTATACAGGTTGTTCATGGGCAGGGGTACCAGATCAGAATCATCCTCATGCCGGTCCGCTGACGGACCTTCCGAGATGAAATTGCCTGGCGCGATACCATTGATGCGAGTAGTAGACGGTGAAAGAGTTTGAACAGTGGCTCTTGGAACAGAAGATGTTTCGGAATCAACAAAAACTTCCAGCTTGGGTAGATTGTTCAGCTCGAGCAGATGTTGAACTGCAGCTTTGAGCTGGGCCAGAGTTATATTGGCTTCGGCCTTCCAAGTTGTGTCTTCGTCGAGGAACTTCTGAGCGAAGTTGTGAGGTACGCAGGCTATGCCGCTTTTGACACACTTGTTACAAGCCGTCTCTCCTGGCTGAACGAAGCATTTGATCTTGTGCTTCTTACATTCTGCACCTGCCGGTGAATCAGCTTTCTGGGTACAACTGCTCAATATTACATGAATGCTTACAGGCTCGCGTGAGCTGAGGCTTGTTAGCGTTATCTGAAGACACACTGTCTCGATGCTCAAGACGCGGACGCTTATTGTTACTGCTCATAGCGATTAATAGATGAGCACCAGGC
>Ga0068629_1000128_pt1 | contig 17079 bp, 10 predicted proteins | sample InSIn3gowninarea_FD_77432 | JGI IMG/M metagenome (GOLD analysis project Ga0068629, IMG submission 77432) | Clean room microbial communities from NASA Spacecraft Assembly Facility at Jet Propulsion Laboratory, Pasadena, California, USA -... ...
AAACAAGACATTGGCAAGCTTGGAGCGCGCATACCCTTTCCAGATCCCAAACGTCTCTAAATGCGGATCGGCAAAATCGATCGTTCCCCATTTGTAAGCACCGGAAGAAAGGGTAATAATGCGGGCGTTGTCCTTTCCATGAAGTAATGGCAACAGCTGGTTGGTTAAATAAAAATGACCAATATGGTTGATGCCGAGCATCTTTTCAAAACCATCTTCGGTGCTTACAAATGGGGAACGATCGATTTTGCCGATCCGCATTTAGAGACGTTTGGGATCTGGAAAGGGTATGCGCGCTCCAAGCTTGCCAATGTCTTGTTTACTACGGAGCTGGCCAGACGATTGAAGACAACTTTTGTCAATGCCGTGAGTGTCCATCCGGGCGGGGCAAGCACCCAAATCGGCGTAGATCGCGAAACGGGATTCGGTCAAACGATTCATAATGTCTTGCGCCCTTTTCTGAAAACAGCGCGGGAAGGCGCGCAAACGAGTATTTACTTGGCCTCAACCCGCGAATTGGTGAACGGCGGCTATTACTACAATGGCGGAAAACGACAGGCGTTGAAAGGGACAGCGTTGGACCCCGCACTTGCGAAAGATTTGTGGGCATGGAGCGAAATAGAGATCGAACGAAGAGGGTTTGAGATAGACGGTTACCGGCAGTAGAATTTCCTCTCGGAAAAACGGAAAACCATGAAGCTTTTCGCCTCATGGCCTTCCATCCAACTTCATTTTTCAACAACACTTCCGCAAAAAGTAGCAAACCATGCAAAAGTTGGGGCACGAATCTTTTGGCTTCAGGCATAGCGCTTTTTCCCGACTCCCTTTATAACGATCCGCCCCTAAATGCATACGTGAATCAAATGACATACCAGTCCCTCATTATTTTTATTTTTATTCTATTGTATGCCGGTAAGTCCTTGATTGCGTAGGGAGAAGCCCAACATTAGCAAATATCAGCTTGTGATCGTTAACTGGCTCCCTTGCCCATCAGGTTTTGGCGCTTTCACAAGCAAGCGTTTATGCAGTCGTTCTTGCAGCTCGGGAACGTGGCTAATGACCCCGACGGCAAGATGGTCGGTCTGTAATTGTTCAAGGGCGGTGACTACGGTGTCCAACAATTCGGCATCCAGCGTGCCGAAGCCTTCATCAAGGAAAAAGAATTCCAGTGGATATTGGCCTCTTAATTGAATGGAAACGGACAGGGAGAGGGCAAGTGCCAACGAAGTTAAAAAGGTCTCCCCTCCGGATAGTGTGGATGTCGGTCGTTGTTGTCCGCCGTTAAAGTAATCGGCAATTAAAAAGTTATTGTCTGAATCAAGGGCCAGGGCGTACCTCCCCTGCGTGAGGGTATGAAGCCGCTCGGAGGCATGGCGGGTCACCTGCACCAGTTGTTCCTCGGCGATAAAATTTACAAAAGCTTTCCCTTTAAAAACCCTTTCCAATTCTTGATAACGGCCGATTTTTGTCGCCAGTTGCTGCCGTTCTTCCTCGAGTTTTTCATAACGGTGGTGCTTATCTTGCAGCTCTTCCCATTTTGAGCGGGCAACGCTTCGTTCTTCCTTCCTTTGTTCGACTTGTTCTTTTTGTTGTTGAAATGCTTCATCTAGGCCTTTCCATTCTTCGTCTGTCATTCGCTTTCCGTCCAATGTTTCATCTATTTCCGCTAATCGCTGTTTCGTTTGGGTCCATTGTGTTTCAAATCGTTGAACTTTCGTTTCGTACTCGTTCCGTTTTTCAATACTTAGGGCGTAACCTTGAAGTGTGGAGCTGGCCAATGCTCCTCCCAAAATTTTTTCAGCTTCTTTTCCTTCGTTCGTGTTTTTCTGCTGGTCCCAACGTTCGTTTGCCAATGCGTGGTTACGGGAAACAGTCGTATATTGTTCCTCCGCGGCCGCTTTTGTTTGTTCTGCTTCTTGACGGTTGGCGGTCGTTTGTTGCAACGTATCTTCCGCTGTTTTCTCTTCGGTTCGCAAACGTCGAAGAGTTTCCTCGGCCTCCGTCAATGCTTTCGTAGCTGACGTGTTATTGCCAAGTGTTTCATCAAGCTTTGATTGGGCCTTCCGATATTCTTTTTCTTGTTGTTCCCTTTCTGCCTTGCGCTGCAGAAGGGACATCTGTATATTGGTTCGATTGGATTCTGTTTGCTGTATTTTTTCTCGTAATGATTCCAAATGTTTTTGTTGCCGACGGACCTCTTCCCTTAGTTCTTCCTGCTGTTCATGGTCTTTCTGTGCTGTTTCCCATTCTTCATGAATCGTTTGCAAGGAATGGCCGGGGAAAGAATCGTGCCATTCGTTCTTTTGCTTATCGTAGATAGCTTCCTGCTTTTGTTTTTTCAGCGTTGCGTCTTCGAGGTTGAACATTGTTTGCTTGGAAAGTGCTTCGATTTCTTTGAGATTAGAGAAATGGTTTTGCGCTTGTTCGAGCCATTGTTTTGTATTCCCTATAAGCGTATCCAACGTCTTGGTTTTCGCTTCCAGCTTATGCAAAAATTCGTCCGCCTGCGTTTGTGCATCCTCCGTCGCCAAGCCGCTTAAACGTTTTGGATGAGAAGGCGTACCGCGTTTGGCTGTCGCTAGTTGCGCTTCTTTTTGCTCTGTTATTGCCGCGATTTGCCCGGAATGATGCTCAAGATCCCAAATGTATCGGTCAATGTTCGTTGCTGCTTCCAATCGTTCGTAGACGGCCTGAAGCAAATCATGATCATGACTTTCCGTATCAAGCGAACTTCCAGGTGCCGGATGGTCGGTCGATCCGCAAACAGGGCAAGCTTTTCCTTGTTCCAGCCGGGAAACGAGCGCGTGAACCGCTTTCGCCTCTTGCACATGCATGTTGCTCGCTTGGATGTCCTTGATAGTCGCCATGAACGACTGTTGTTCCCTTTTTGCTTCGCTTAAATCAAAATACCACTGGTAAAGCTTGTTTTGGGCAGAAGCAAGCCGCTCAAACGTGTCACCCCTTTTCTTCTTTTCTTCTTTCATGGAAGCTTCCTGCTGTTTAACTTTATCCATGGCGTTTGTTTCCGTGTCTTTTTCTTCTTCCAAGCGCTCGGCTTGTTGCTGTAACGCTTTTCCTTTCTCAAAAGCCTGTCGGATTTGCTCCCGTTTGGGTTGGGATGCTTCTAGGGTGTTCAGTTGCTCTTCTGTCTTCTGCATCCATTGTTTTGCATTCGTTTCCTCTTCTTGTGTTTGTTGCAAGTTGTGCTCCGCGGCTTTTTGTTGTTTTGATAAACGTGATTCTTCTTCCCATATCTCGTCCATTTTTCTAGCAGACGTTTGCAGCTCTGTTTCCAATGCTTTTGCTTCTTCAAGTTGAGCGATTTTTACGTTGAGTTTTGGCTCTTCTGCTTGTCGATTTTCCCTTGTTTTCCGGTAAAAAGCTTGTGCTTCTTCTTCTTCATTTCTATTTTTTTCCACTTGTTTATTGCTTTCTCTTAACGTTTTTTCAGCCTCTTGCTGTTCACGTTCCCTCCGTTCCTGCTCTTCCCGATACGGGAGCAGCTGATTCGCGATCGCGCTTATGCGCAAAGATTGCCGCTGCTTTTCATGATTTGGTCGCTCTTCCGACAGGGTGGACAGCTCACTTTCGAGTTCATCTTTTATCTTCTGCTGTTGAAGTATTTCTTTTGCCCCTTGCCATTTGCTTTCCAGCTCATCTTTTTCGGTTTCTTCTCTATGTAGCGCATTTTCGGTTTGGACAACCGCCTGTCTCGCTTCCGTCAACGCCTCTTTGGAAGCATCCCCGAGCCCCTTCTGCTCCGCTTCAATGGTGTCTTTTTTTGCATTTGCCCCGTCGTGATGGTTTTTGATTTTCTCGTTTAATTCATCTCCGTATTTCCCTAGATCAAACAATCGTTGCAGCATTTTGCTACGTTCGGCGCCTTTGAGGCCGAGAAATTCGGAAAATTTATTCTGAGGGAGAACGACCGCGCGGGTGAAATCTTCTATTTTCAACCCGATCATTGCTTCTATCTCTCGGTCCATCTCTCCCTTTTTGTCTGCCAAAACAACCGGCGCTTCGGTCGTTTCAATAAAGCGGGAACGCGTGGTTTCGAGGCGCGTATCTTTTCGTTTGGCCTTTCTTTCAGCGATAAACGTACGGTCGCCGAGCCGAAAGGAAAAAGAAACGGCGGTTTCCGTCTCCGATTGGTTAATCATGCTCGCACCGGCATTTCCCGAGCGGCTAATTTTTCCATATAAAGCAAAGGTCATCGCGTCCAGAATGGACGATTTTCCGCTGCCGGTCGGGCCGAAAATGCCGAAGACGCCACCATCACAGAGTTGATTGAAATCTATCGTCTGTTCTTCGCGAAAACTATGCAGGCCCCGTACATTTAACTGCAATGGTCTCAACGGACAGTGACCTCCTCTCGTAACCGATCATCTTCTTCCAGAATTTCCAAGAATAGTTGCGTCAGTTCAGGTTCCGGCGTAGCTCCATCACTCTTTTTCTCATAAAATTGCCGGAATAATTCATCAATGGGCAAGTGTTGCCGTGATTCCATTGGTTTGAGCGTCTCCTCGGGTAAAACGGTTCGAATGGTGACAATTCCCGGGTGAGAACGACGGATCGCTTGAATCTCATCGGGTTTGAGTGTGTGCTCGCTATGAATCGATACATCAATCCAATCGTTCATTCCATGACGTTCATCCAACCAGCGGTGCACTTGTGAAATCCCTTCTGTGGCCCGCCAACGTGTCAGCCGTTTCCCGCTCGAAAGCGGGACTTCTGTCACTTGAGCCTGTTCATCGGGCTTTGCGTCAATCACCGTTACCGATTTGGCCGTACCCGCCTCATTAAAGGAGAAAGCCAATGGGGAACCGGCATAGCGGGCCGGTGATGCTGCTTCTTTTACCCACTGGGGGCGATGCAAATGGCCCAAAGCAGTGTAGGCAACGTTCTCGGGAAGACTCCGTGGGCGCACGGTGTATGCACCGCCCATTTCGATCGGACGTTCCGATTCCGAACCGGCGCCTCCGGCCAAAAATAGATGACTCATCGCCATATTGACGTTACCATTTGTGAACCCGCTGCTTAGCTGTTGAAATAAACGGGCGATGCGTTCATCATACTCGGTCCGATATGTCTCATCATCTCCTGAAAATGCCTCGGCACCGGAAAAGCTCTCCTTTAACCTTGCCTCTGAGGGATAAGGGAGCGCAGCAATGTGTAAATGGGTCTTTTCACGCTTGATCGGAATTTTTACCGCCGCGGATTGCGGCAATCCGACCATGTAAATGTGCTGTTCTTGCACGAGGGGCATCGCGGCTGACAATCGTTCCGGTTGGTCGTGATTGCCGGCGATGAGAACGACCGGCCGCTTTCCTTGATCGGAGAGCCTGCGCATGCTTTCATAATAAAATCGTTCGGCATCTGCAGGTGGGTTGCTGCTGTCAAAAAGATCACCGGCAATCAGAATGGCATCAATAGCATACTCATCGATGATCGTCATGAGCTCATCCATAAATGCCTCATGCTCCGGTTTGCGGTCCCTGCCTTCCAATGTACGCCCCAAGTGCCAGTCCGCGGTGTGTAAAATTCGCATAAAAAATCTCCTTCATATCTGAATCGTAAAGCCGCGATCAAAGAAATATAAATATTTTTCACGTACGTCTATTTTCCATATCTGTTCGATGGCTTCCGCGTAGAGTTGCACCTGTTCTTCATAACGATTTCGAAGCAAAGTCTCATTCATGCGACTGTTAATCTGATCGGTCTTATAATCAATAAGAACGAGGCGTTGATCATCATCACGAAATAAACAGTCGGCCACCCCTTGAATAAGGATTGGCTCCGGATCTTCATCGCTCCAAGTCGGATAGATTTGGTCCGCGGGCTTGACGAATGTAAATGGCACTTCCCGATAGATATGAGAGGCATGCCGGACTCGCTTGCCCAGATCAGATTGAAAAAAACGAAAGATGGCGTGAATATCAATCGCTTGCGCTTGTGTTTCGGTTAACTGTTCGTTTTCTTTCATTTCCTCGATCGCCGCTTCAATTTGAGAAACGGTATCCACTTGAAGGGAGATGCGTTGCATCACCGTATGCATCGCCGTTCCGATTTCGGCACGATGAAGTGAACCCTTGTCTTCTTGCATGAAACGGGGCCTTGTAGCATTGGTAGATTGAAAATGATGTTCGCGCATCGGTTTCGCAGCATATGGATCTTCGTTGTCGGTACGCTTTTTTATTTCGCTTACACTCTGTTTTGCAAAATGCGTCGTTGCCGAGAGCCGGGGATATGTCCAATCCAGACGTTTTTGCACGAGAGCGGCATCGATCTCGTCTTGCGATGCTATCTCAACGGGCTGTAATGCCTGCACCTTGGTCAATGTCGTTTCCAAGTCATCGCTTTTTGCTTCATCGGCAGAAAAGCCTTGGGTATCAGCAAGGTCAACATGCCACTCGGATTCATCCGCAAGGGTAAACGCGGAAGGGTTTTCCGCTGTTTCACGCAATACGCTTGAAGCGGGATGCCGGATGATGGAAGGGCCGATCCAATCGAAAAACGTTTTTGCCTGCGCCCTTGTTTGAAATGGCAATTGCTCATGTTCTGCCGTTGCTTTTTTCATCCATGTCTCCACCGTTTTTTCCCGGTCTTTCGAGGAACCTACAAGAATAGCTTTTTCTTTGGCACGAGTCATGGCTACGTAAAGAATGCGGAGCTCCTCCGATATTTGCTCTTTTCGGGTTTCTTCTTTAATGGTGATGAGGGGCAATGTTTGAAACGTCGCGCGTTTTTCAGTGTCCGTATATTTGGACCCAAATCCGAGCGATTGATGAATTTGTATGGACGATTGAGCATCTTTTAAATTAAATTGCTTGGTCATGCCGGCGACGAACAGGACGGGGAACTCTAATCCCTTGCTTTTGTGAACCGACATGATCTTTACGACATTTTCTTGTTCACCAAGGGTGCGCGCGACTTCCAAATCGTCTCCTCTTTCTTCCATACGGTCGACGAAACGCAGGAAGCGGAACAGTCCACGAAAGGATGTCTGTTCATAGGCACGCGCCCGATCATAAAGGGCATGGAGGTTTGCCTGCCTCTCTTTGCCACCGGGGAGACCGCCTACGAATGCATCATAGCCCGTTTCATGGAACAAATCCCAAATTAATTGGGAAAGCGAATGATTGCGCGCTTGGGAGCGCCATTTTTGTAAATGGCTGTAAAAAGCCGCCACCCGGTTTCTCCATTCTCCCCCCGCCCTTTGCTTTTCTTCGATAAACGATAGTTTAGCGTCGCCCGGAAGGACGGGCTGTTCCGCAACAATTTTTTTCATCGCTTCATAGAATGGTTCTCCTTTACCGGCCAAGCGGATCTCAGCCATTTCATTCTCGCGCAGGCCGACGATTGGCGAACGGAGTACGCTTGCTAACGGGATGTCTTGGTACGGATTGTCTATGACACGCAATAAAGCCATCATGACTTGCACTTCCACCCGTCTGAAGTACCCGCCGGATTGGGCGGCGTACGTTGGAATGCCCGCTTGCTTAAAGACGTCCATAAACGTTGGCGATGCATTCATGGTACGCATCAACACCGTAATGTCCCGATATTCCAGCGGCCGGGTTTGACCAAGATGTTTATCGTAAACGGGAAAGCTGCTTCCCACCATCGATTCAATCTTCTCCGCGATCCATTGCCCTTCTTTTTCAGCGGCTTGAAGCTCTTCTTCCTCGTCGGCGTTCGCATGCCCTGATCGGTCTAACAACACGACCTCGTTTTCATATCCTGTGGCACTTTGATCATAGTCCATGTTCCCGTAACGAAGCACTTGGCGCTCATCATATTGGACATCGCCAATTGTTTCATCCATGACTTGCTTAAAAACATAGTTGACGCCATCGAGTACTTGTTTTCTGCTGCGAAAGTTCTTCGCGAGGTCCACGCGGACACCTTCACTTCTGATGTTTCGCACATCTGCCGCGCTTTTCAATGTTTCATAGCTTTGTTGTTTCTCCAAAAAAAGCGAAGGCTCAGCGAGGCGAAAACGGTAAATGCTCTGTTTTACATCCCCGACCATGAAACGGTTGCAACCGTTGGAAAGCAACTGAAGAATCGCTTCCTGGACCCGGTTTGTATCCTGGTACTCATCCGTAAGAATTTCCGTCAAATAGTCTTGGTAGGCAAGAGCCACCGCCGATGGGGTTTGTCCGTTTTCTTCCCGCAAGATTTGCAAGGTTAAATGTTCCAAGTCTTCATAGTCGATAAGGGCTTTTTCTTTTTTAACAGCTGCGTAGCGATCGCTAAATGCTTGGACGAGCGTCATGAGCAAACGGACATGTTCTTTCATATCGCGAATCTTATCCAAATGAGCGTTGGGGCTCGCGGCAAATATATCGGCAACATCATTTATAATATCTTTTGCTTGATCCCGATAGCTTTTGCTTTCTTTGGCTATCGACGCTTCCGCCTCTTTATCTTTGGCGGGCATCCTTTCCGGGGAGAAATGTTTGAATGTTGCGTGCCAATTGTCCCAAGACTGGTTCTGGATCAACGATTCCAACATTCGTTTTTCCCTTGCAAGCACGTCGATGTATTTCGCTGGGCCGGAAGGGTGTTCGGCAAGGGAGATTGCTTTTTGCAATGCATCGATAGCGACTTGCAATTGTTCACGGGCGTATGCTTGAAAAGAGGCTCCCCATGGGGTATCTTCCACATTTTCATATGGATATTCATACATGCAAGCCGCCTCTTCCAGCCAGCGACTAGGTTCCGGGTGCGCACGTGCTTGCGTAAACAAGGAAAGCAGTAACTTGCGGAGCCCTTCATCACTGCGGTCGCCGCTGTAAGCGTCTACCAGCTCAAAGAAATGCGCCTCCCCGGAACCGTAATATTCTTCCAAAAGCTCGTCCAGCACTTCTTCTTTTAAAATTTCCCGTTCGGTATCATTGGCCACTCTTACGTTCGGGTCAATACTTGCTTCATAGTAATAGTGCCGTATCACTTCATTGCAAAAAGAATGAAGCGTGGAGATATGGGCACGGTTTAACAATTGGCGCTGCCGTTGTAAATGCAATGATCCGGGATTATCTTTTATTGCTTCATCCAGTCGTTCGCCAATGCGCACACTCATTTCAGCTGCTGCCGCGTTTGTAAAGGTGACGACGAGCAAGCGATCGATCTCTGCAGGGTCATTCGGGTCGATAACTCTACGGGCGATCCGTTCAACGAGCACAGCGGTCTTTCCGCTTCCGGCGGCCGCTGAGACGAGAATATTTCCTCCGCGAAGCGCGATCGCACGCCATTGGTCTTCGGTCCAGCGGACGTTAGAAGGCTTTTCATCGATCTGCCACTGCACCTGTTCCGTATCGGGGTTCATTACTGTTCCTCCTCTCGCTTCATTTTTTCCATCGTTTCTTTATTCGAAAGGGTTGGCAGCAATCGATAGTCATTGCTTGAGAGCGTAGGGTCAAATTGACAAACCGATTGAAGCGGACAGTAGGTGCACGCGATTTCGTTTTTATCGGTGCGATAAGGTTCGATCCCGATATTCCCGTCCGTCAGTTCTTCACCAATTTCTTTCATTTTGGTGCGCAAATACTGTCGCAGTGATTGAAAATCTTCTTGCGAAACGACGGATGATTTGGAATCGGAAATCCCGCCGCCCTTTTTCATGAAAGCAGGGATAATGGTCGAATGGCCTCCTTCATGCAGCTTTTCATCCATTAGGGTGGCAATATTTTCATCCGCGGGAAAAACCCCTTGCATCTTAAATTGTTTTAAAAGTCGATCGGCAATATTCGTATCATCCATGCTCTCATCTGCTTCGACGATTGGATTGTGGACATGAAAATAAAACATTCCCCCGATATCCGCATCCGCGCCCAACCATTGTTTGGAACTATGCAAGATGATATCCAAATAGACCGGCATTTGTAAGGAAATCCCGTGAAAAGCATCGGATAAACGCCATTGCTGCCTGCTCGATTTATAGTCGATCACCCGCAACAGATCGCCGTCGTCGCTTTTGGCATGATCCACGCGATCAATACGTCCGCGCAACGAGAGGCTTCTTCCGTTGTTCAGCCGAAATGCATAGGTGGGGATACTTCCTTCTTGTTTACCGAATTGGACTTCAAGTCCAATGGGGACGAATCTTGATGATTGCGCCTGGGTCCTTAACGTCTTCGTCGTATGGACGATGACGTCTTCCAATTTTTTGCTTAAGTAAGCATGGCGGTTGGTGCTGTACATAATATTCCGTTGAACGTGGGGCAACAGATTCTCTACGGTCTCACGGGCAATCTGCGCGCACTCGCGATCGGAAAGATCTGACCAAACGAGATTATTCTCCCGAACAACTTCCGCTACATCTTTAAGGGCAGCATGAAAAAGTTCGCCGATATCGGGAGGTTCCAATTTAAAAACCTCCCGTTCTTTTAACTCTAACCCATGTGTGCCGAAGTGCCGAAACGCACATTTTTGAAACATTTCCATTCGGCTGACGCTTGTTTGGATGTCTTCGCCGTAAAGTTCCCTCGTCGTTTCATCATCCAACCTTATGGCGTGGTTTTTGTAAAATAAACTGCCCAACGCGGTTCGCAAGCGATCCTTCCACTCTGGTTTTGCCGCTAACCAATTGTAGACGTGCCACCAAACGTCAGGGATGTCTTCGCCGTTTCGCCATTTCTGCAATTGCATGGCCAATTCTTCAATCGATTGTTCCGGGTGATTGATAAAGGTCCATTGCATATTTTCCTCAGCACTGCCGGCATCGGCTTCGATAAATGTTTTCGGCATGGTTGGATATTGTTCCCGTAAACGTCCGATAAGAGGGGAAGGAAGTAATGTTTTCCCATCTTCATCGGCAAGCGCGTAGGTGTAAATAAGCAAATCAGTCGGACTGGCTTCGGCCATATATAAGTAAAAGGGTTCATTCCAAAGACGTTCATTGGCCGAAGGGCCGACGGATATGCCGATGTTTTCCAGCTGATCGCGTTCACGGTCACGGATCAGCCCTTCTTCTTCCGGTTTGGCCGGCAGAATGCCTTCGTTTGCGCCGATAATAAAGGTGACACGCACATCCGGGAGACGTGAGCGTTCCATATCGGCAATCGTCACTTGGTCAATGGCAGGAGGGACGATCGCAAATTGCATACTCTCCAAGCCGGCATCCATCATACGATTAAAGTAAAAAAAGGAAAGATCATCATCGCCGGCCGCGTCCACAAATTGATCGAGCAGATCCATCACATTTTCCCACACTTGATCATGCTCGGCAGCACTTTCCAACGCCCCATCTTCGATCGCTTGATCCCGCATTCTTTCAATTTTAGCCGGCAGCTGCAATTCTTCGAAAAAAAGATACAATGCTTCACATCGTGCACGTACACTTCCGCTCTGTTTTAAACGCGTTTCCAACGTGAGCAACGGTGCGATCAATGCATCCCGGGTGTTGTTAATGCGGGCTTCAATCTTTTTTTCCATGTCGGTCTGCCCGTCGGTATCCATCATATTTCGGTGTCGTCTGTAATGCCAATGCTGCTGGTCTTTCCATTTGTTACCGTAAATGCCGTTAGCCAACACATAGTTTTCCAGCTCATCCACTTTCTCGCGCCAGTCCCTCCAACGGTCGGTGGGTGAAAAAAACAAATCGGTTTTGAAAGCGCGGAAAACGGCTTCAAACGGCCAATTTTTTTCAACGATCTCAAGAGTGGAGCGAATAAGTTCGACGACCGGGTGGTGCATCATCGATCTTTTTTCATCCAAAAATATCGGAATTTCAAACCGGCCAAACACGCGTTTCAGCAATTCGTCGTACGGTCGGTCGTCACGCACGAGAAGGGCAATGTCCCCGTATTGATAGCCACGGTCGCGAACGAGCTCAATGATCTCTCGCGCGACACCTTCCACTTCCGCTCGCCGATTTACCGCTTCAAACAACTGAAGTGCTTGCCCTTTTTCTTGAGTACTTGGGGAAGGATCTGAAAAGGTGCGGACGTTCCAGCCGATGTTGTTTGCTTTGGCCAGCGTCGTCAGTTTTGTATATGTTTTCGCTGTCAGGTAGAAACGGTCAAGCTCATTGGGGCTCATCTCTTGATTTGGGACATGGTCAATGGTGAGGGCGGCGGTCATTTCCTTCGCTTTGGGAAACAGGGATTCAATGACATATAGCTCCTGCGGGCTGAAATCATAAAACCCATCGATATAAACGATAGCATCCCTTAGCCACTCCGAATCCGGTAATTGTTGGATGAGTCGTTTTAACGCTTCTTCCGTGTTCATGTACGTACCTTGAAAAGCTTGTTCAAATCGCTCAAAAACAAGGGAAATATCATGAAGTTTATCGCGCAGCCCTGCCGTCTTTCCATATTCTTCCATTTCTGATTGCTTTTCGGTAATCAGCTCCGGTGTCAGCGCTTGCCGGCGCATTTCCGTCATCATCTGTTCCAGCTCATGGATAAAGCCGTCCGTATCGGCTGCTCTCCCATACACCCGGAAATGCTTTTTCTCCTCCTCCACGATTTTGCGAAGGAGCATATGAACCCCGGCCTGTTGCAAACGATCTTCGGTGTTTCCCCCGGTTTCCTGCAATACCCGCAGGGCCAGACGTGAAAAACTCAACACATGGGCACGAGACATTCCGCCGAGTTTTTTTGTCAACTGGTATTCGATTTGAAACGTCATTTGTTCCGGAACGAGAAAGAGAATGGGCGGCCCGTCGACGGCTTCTTCGGATAATGTATCTTCCACTTCATTCAAAAGAGTGGTCGTTTTCCCGCTTCCGCTTTTCCCCAAATAAAAACGCAATTGCATGCTTACCCCTCCTCTCCTAACTCATGAATGTGCTGCCATACTTCATCGACGGGAACCATCAAACCTACACTTTCTCCTTGTCCCATTGGCTGGTGCCTTGTTGCAAAAATGACACCGACGACGTCTCCTTCCTCATTAATGGCAGGGCTGCCACTGTTTCCCCGGTAGGTGGGGGCGGAAATGGTTGTTGGGTTTCCGGTTTCAATAATCTCCCCCTCGTTGGCGATGCCGGTGAAATTTAACGGATTCCCGATAATCGTTATATAGGCTCCTTCTTCGACATCCTCTTCTTCCGATTGCAATGGAAGGGGATCGACAGCAACGTCTTCCTCAATTTGCATCAATGCCAGATCCACCTCGTCGGACTCGCTTACGGGGGTTGCTTCATAAGCGGAGCCATCGTGCAGGGTGACGACCGTTTGCAACGCGTCTTCCACCACATGTCGATTCGTGGCGATGAGTCCATCATCATTGACAAAAAATCCTGTTCCCCGCATCGTTTCCCCCGGCCTTTCCACTTGCAATGTGACAACGGATTCTCGCCAATCAGCCACATCTTCATCTTGGGATAATTCATAAGACGTTGCCAGGAAATCCACGACATCAGGCTGAAAAAGTTGAATAAGGGCGGTGGACCCTTGGATGACTAGTAAAAAGGAAACAAAAATAATCCCTAGCTTCATCCAACGCTTTTTGCTTTTCTTTTTCTTTACAGTACCCGCATCTTCTACTTCTTCGCGGTAAAAATCCTCCAAGGGAGGCTCTTCCGGCGGGATGTCTTCATCGTTTCCATCCCCCGGAGCATGTTCGGTCCCATCGTCCTCTTCTTCAATGCGCCCCGCTTCTCGTTCATCATGTTCCCTTCGTCTGTAGCGATCCATATGTAAAAAGTCTCCCTCTAATATCCTCTATCTATCATAGCACAGGCACTTGTTTCGACATAGAGGAAAATAAAGAACATATGTTCCTGTAATCATAACAGAATGGATCAAAAGATGCCAGTGAAACGATAAAACGGCCGCCGAGGCGACCGTTTCTCATTCGCGAAAATAATCTTTTTTAAACCCGCCGATAATCCCGGTGTTATCAATAATGAAATAGAATTCATCGGTTTCATTTTGTACATCATATGTTTTTCCTGGTGTAAGCACCCGGTCCACTTTGTACTTCTCCGCGTTTGCGTGGACACACGTAATGGTTTTAATTGGGGAGCGGCTATGCCATTGCAAATGTTGCATGAAACGTCTCTCCTATCGTCCGGCTTTACTCATAATGAAAGCTGAGTTCTGGTAAATGATCCAAAATAAACTGTGCTTTCATGGGATCGGCTTTTAAGTTAAATCGTTTGTAATACGTCAGCACTTTATCGAAATGGTGCGCCATTTTTTCATTGTCTTGAAAAATCCGTTCGAAAGCTTCATCTGCCAACATAAAAGCTGCAACAAAATCGCTGAACGGTATCACGTAAACGTTGGTTTCGCTTTGTAAAGACGTGCATTGGGACATTTCCCGCGCTTGTTCCCGGAAGAAAGAGGCGAGCTCCTCCATGTAAATGCGGTGCGACTCGGAAACACGGGTAGCCTTGTTTTCATAGAGACCGGTTAATTCCCGGAAGAAAGAAATAAAAAAAGGGACATCTTCACGTTTAATCGTTAAATCGAACCCATCTTCTTTAATTTTTGACCACGTAATCGGTTCGATGGAATGGTTCAGTGAACGAAGATAAAAATAGCGTTTAGGAGCCTTGCTCATGGTGATCCCTCCCGGCGTTGGCCGCGTCAATCACGCGCAACGTTTTTCTTAATTGATAGTAATTATCATTATTATATCATGAGTATCCAGAGAAAAAAACCCGATAGGTTTGAAGCGTAATTGCACAAAAAAAACAACCGGTGCCGAACCGATTGTTTTATGAGGGAGGAGGTTGGCTCCTCCCTATTCATGGAATGTTCATTATAAACAATTTAATCGTCGAATGTCACCAATCAAATCAACGAGCGCGGAGTCGTTGAATACCGTTTTGCTCAGTTTTTCTTCACACAAGAATATGTGCAACGTATTTCGGTCCGCTTTGTTTTCCAAATATACACCGCTGGTTTCCGTCGTTTCATCACTCGATATAATGTCCAATTCCAGTTTTTCGGCAGCCGCTTCAATGTCAAAATGGCCTCTTGGCATATCGACGCTGATTGTGAGACGTTCCGGTGTATTTTCGGAAATAAGCCCCCATTTCGTTCCCTTCCAGGAACGACACCCTGTTCGACTATTCAGCACAAATCCTTGATGTTGATTCGGAGAAAGCCTAGTGTTAGACCAGCCTCGCATTTGAATAGCCGCACAGAGTTCACGCGCTTTTGAATGTACACGCATGTCAATCCCTCCTCAAAAAATTAGGCGTTTGCCTATTGACGTGTGCACCGTATGGATGCGACTAAAATGTGAGACTCTAGGAAAGAACACCTGCAATACATATCTCTTGGTGGGATGTATTGCAGGTAGCAATATAATATCATATTTATTCGTTTTTGCAAGCCCATTTTTTAATATTTTTCACATTTACAACGATAATAGCATAAATTAGTTCTTTTTTCCTTATTAAAACATCCGTTTAAAAAACCTATTTCACGAAAAAAAGCGCCCGATTCAAGGGCGCTTTTTATTAAATATCCTTTATCCTTCCAACAATAAATTTTCCGGTTCTTCAAGCAACTGCTTCAATGTGACGAGGAAGCTTACGGCTTCTTTTCCGTCTACAATCCGGTGATCGTAGGAAAGAGCGGTATACATCATCGGTCGATTCTCCATTCGTTCTTTATCAATGGCGACCGGTCGGTACTGAATGGTATGCATGCCGAGGATCCCGACTTGCGGCGTGTTCAAGATTGGGGTGGACAACAAGGAACCGAAAACACCGCCGTTGGTGATCGTAAACGATCCTCCCTGTAAATCATCCAGCCCCAATTTATTATCCCGGGCTTTCTTCGAAAGTCTGCCAATCTCGTCCTCGATGCCGGCAAAGCTCAAGCGGTCCGCATCGCGAACAACCGGCACAACGAGACCTCCCTCGGTAGAGACTGCCATCCCAATATCATAAAAGTTCTTTTTGACAACATCCTTTCCCTGAATTTCAGCGTTTAAGAGCGGATATTGCTTAAGGGCGCCAATGACCCCTTTTGTAAAGAAGGACATCATGCCCAGTTTTGTGCCATCGTGTTTTTCTTGGAAGGATTCTTTTTTGCGTTTCCTTAGATCCATGATGGCAGACATGTCCACTTCGTTGAAGGTCGTGAGCATGGCGGTAGACTGTTGGACATCTACGAGGCGGTTGGCAATCGTTTGCCGCCTTCTCGACATACGTTCGCGTTCCACCGGTTTTCCGCCGAACTCATCGCTCTCTTCCTTTTTCTCAGGAGCGCTTTGTTGGGTGGACGCCTGTTTTTGCGCCGCCTTATTTGATTCATATGATTCAACATCTTCTTTTCGCACGCGGCCCAGCGGATCCCGAACCGGGATATCGGAAAGGTTGATGTCTTTTTCCCGTGCAAGTTTTCGAGCGGCGGGAGAGGCAACGACATGTTCAGACGAACCGTCGTCTTGGGTGTCCCCGGAACTTTCTTGCTGCGAAGCGGTTTCGGTTTTCTCTTCTTTTTTCTCCGCTTGCTCTTTTTCCTCTTTATTGGCTTTGGATTCTTCTTCTTTTGATCCGGAATCATCGGATGTGCCACTGCTTCCTTCCGTGGCGTTTTCATCCAAGGTGGCAACGACATCCCCGACGGAGACATCTTCCCCTTCTTCGCTGATGATTTCCTGCAAGACCCCTGACTGTTCTGCGTTCAATTCAACGTTTACTTTATCGGTTTCAAGCTCGGCAACCGCCTCACCCTTTTCAACATAATCACCCGGACTTTTCAACCATTCAGCAATCGTTCCTTCGGTGATCGATTCTGCGAGCTCTGGTACTTTTATTTCTGCCATTCTAGTTTCTCCCTTCTTTGAGGCCTAACGCTTTGTCGATAATTCTTTGTTGTTCTTTTTTATGAACATTAGGATCACCTTCAGATGGGCTGGAACGGCGTCTGCGGCCGATATATTCGATGTCAATTCCCTCAGGCAACGTTTCGCGAAGATAAGGTTCGATGTAGCCCCAGGCTCCCATGTTTTTGGGTTCTTCCTGAACCCATTTTGCCCGTTTCACATTTTTATATTTGGATAGCACAGCGTTGATGTCTTCTTTGGGGTAAGGATACAACTCTTCGACTCTGACGATATGCAAATGGTTTACATCTACATTTTCGTCGATGTTTTCATGGA
>Ga0068629_1000133_pt1 | contig 16922 bp, 17 predicted proteins | sample InSIn3gowninarea_FD_77432 | JGI IMG/M metagenome (GOLD analysis project Ga0068629, IMG submission 77432) | Clean room microbial communities from NASA Spacecraft Assembly Facility at Jet Propulsion Laboratory, Pasadena, California, USA -... ...
ATTTTATCTGCAGCTTGTGCCGAAAAGTCATCAAAGCCATATCCAGCAGCTTGTATTCGATTTGTCTCTACTAATCGATTTAAAACTTTTTCATGTGCACCTTCTAAGTAATCATTTTCAAATGAAATCACAAGCGTTCCCTCCAATGTTAAATCGATATTTATTAATTTATTCGATGAAAATTGTTGATTAGTTCTCAATTAGACAAGATTTCGATCAATTAAAAGAGAATCAGTAAAGACATTGATGTTAATCTAGACTAATAAAAATTCTGAATATTCAATCGAATGTAATTTATTATACATCAATACCATTTAAATTAAAATATATTCTGTTCAAGATAATGAACGTTTGATTTATAAAAGATATTTTCTCTAAAGTAATTGAAATTTTGTATGAAAAGTTCTATGATTTAATCAATATAATGAAAGGGGTATGGGATTTATGCAACAAATAAAATTTAAAACTTTAACTGAGGAAACACTTGAGAGCTTAGAGAAAAGTGTTAATTCGTTTTTAAAGTCTCAAGAGGGTAATGGTTACAAATTATTAAACATACTATTAAACAAATCGAAGAACGTGCATTTCCGCATAATGACGAGGACTTTAATGCTATTTTAACATTGGTAACTGAAGCATAGTTCAGTAAATCGGCGGCTAAATTTTCTTGGTAAAAGACTGAATAGGAGTATTTAGTAATGAATTTTGGATTTTTGGGTACCATTTTAACTATATTGTTAGTAGTTGGGTTTATAACTAACGTAGTATTGGCATTTGTTATCATCTTCCTTGAACGTGATCGACGTACTGCCAGTTCAACTTGGGCGTGGTTATTCGTATTATTCGTTCTTCCTGTCATTGGATTTATTTTGTATCTATTTTTAGGACGAACGGTTTCCAAGAAAAAGATGGAAAAAAATAACGGTGATGAATTACATGCATTTGAAGATTTAGTACAAGATCAAATCGACAGTTTTGATAAACACAATTATGGTTATATCAATGATCAAGTCATTAAACACCGTGATTTAATACGTATGTTGTTAATGAAACAAGATGCCTTTTTAACAGAAAATAATAAAATCGATTTATTTACAGATGGTCACAAGCTTTATGAAAAAGTACTTGAGGATATTTACAATGCTCAAGACTATATACATCTAGAGTACTATACCTTTGAACTTGATGGATTAGGTAAAAGAATCTTAGATGCACTTGAAACTAAACTTAAAGAAGGTTTAGAAGTAAAACTTTTGTATGACGATGTTGGTTCTAAGAAGGTTAGATTATCAAAATTTAAACATTTCAGAGCGTTAGGTGGAGAAGTTGAAGCATTTTTCCCTTCGAAAGTACCTTTAATCAATTTCAGAATGAATAATCGAAATCATAGAAAGATTATCATTATAGATGGACAAATTGGTTACATTGGCGGTTTTAATATCGGCGATGATTATTTAGGATTAGGTAAGTTAGGTTACTGGAGAGATACACATACACGTGTTCAAGGTGAAGTCATTGATGCACTACAATTAAGATTTATTTTAGACTGGAATTCACAGTCGCATCGTCCACAATTTAAATTTGATCAAAAATACTTCCCTAAAAAAATTGGGGACAAAGGAAACGCGGCTATTCAAATCGCTTCTAGTGGACCTGCATTTGATTTACATCAAATAGAATATGGTTATACAAAAATGATAATGAGCGCTAAAAAGTCTATCTATCTACAAAGCCCTTACTTTATTCCAGACCAATCATACATTAATGCATTAAAAATGGCTGCTAATAGTGGCGTTGAAGTAAACCTTATGATACCGTGTAAACCTGATCATCCATTCGTTTATTGGGCTACATTTTCAAATGCAGCTGATTTATTAGATAGCGGAGTTAATATTTACACTTATCAAAATGGATTTATTCATTCTAAAATATTAATGATTGATGATGAAATTTCTTCAATTGGTAGTGCAAACATGGACTTTAGAAGCTTTGAGCTGAATTTCGAAGTGAACGCATTTATATATGATGAAGATATTGCTAAACAGTTACGTCAAGCATTTGAAAAAGATATTGAGCAATCTAAATTACTTACAAAAGAAGTATACGACAAGCGTCCATTATCAATTAAATTTAAAGAAGGACTAGCAAAATTAATATCTCCAATTTTATAAAATTTCAAAATACCCTCGTTTAAATGAACGAGGGTATTTTTTTAACAGTAAATATATTATGTAAACTTATATGTATGATATGACAAATGTCATAGTTAATTAATGACATTCGGTACTTATATCACTAACTTAAACTTGCTAAATTATAATTAACATAAATCAAGAGGTGTGACGATAATGATTGAACTTCGACATATATCTAAATCTTTCAAGGAACATAAAGTTTTAGAAGATATAAGTATTGATATAAAAAATAATCGTTGTACGGCATTAATCGGTAAAAATGGAGCAGGTAAGTCAACGTTAATTGATATTATTATTGGAAATAATCACTATGATAGTGGTCAAATCTCTGATAAATCAAATTTGTTAAATAAACATAAAATGGGTATTCTTTTTCAAAAAACGGAGTTTCCTAAATACATAAAGGTTTGCGAATTATTACATTTATATCAATCCTTTTATCAAACGTTTATTTCTTTTCATCAATTTAAAGAAATTACACAATTTAGTGACCTACAAATGAATCAATTTGCATGTAATTTATCAGGTGGACAGCAGAGAATTTTAGATTTTGCTTTAGCATTGGTAGGTAAACCTGAACTGTAATTTTAGATGAGCCTACGTCAGCTATGGATGTAGAAATGCGTCAACATTTTTGGAATGTTATAGAAAAATTAAAAATGAATAACACTACGATATTATATACCTCTCATTACATTGAGGAAGTTGAAAGAATGGCTGATCAAGTAATGATGTTAGATAAAGGTAAAATTCAATTAGATGATTCACCAGAAAATATAAAAAGGAATCAAAGTTATTCTTTAATTCGAATTCCTTGCAAATATCAAGAACTTATCAATCAATTGAAACATAAATACGAAATTAAATTAATAAAAAATAGATATGAAATAAAAACAACTGATGTGAGTGATGTTTTACAATTATTGAAACAATATCATGTCAATTTCAATAAGATTGAAATTCTTAAAAAATCTTTATTAGAAGTAATGTTTTCTAATGATTTGTCTAAAGGAGGGAATTATCAGTGATATCAACTTATTTTAAAATAGAATTAAAGATTATATTTAGAAAGAAATTGTATTTAGTTATGTCCATATTCCTACCTGTCTTGTTTTATTTATTATTTACTTCTATATTAGACATGCCAGAAGAAGCAAAACTTAAGTTTTATAAAGAGTATATGTACAGTATGACAGTATTTAGTTTAATGAACTTTTGTCTATTGTCATTTCCATTAGATTTAATTGAAGAGCGAAATCAAGGTTGGTATAAGCGGTTAATGGTGACCCCATTATCATCATTTCAATATTATTTAGTTAAAATTAGTAAGACAATGTGCCAGTTTTTAATAGCAATTACAATTATTTTTTCAGTAGCTCATTTTTACAAAGATGTTCACATGACTGTTTTTCAATGGATATTCTCTGCATTAACTTTATGGATTGGGGTTAGTTTATTTTTGACTTTAGGATTGATTATCGCTCAACTCAACGATATTCAAAAAGCAAGTAGTTTTGCCAATTTACTCAATATTACACTAGCTATATTAGGAGGTCTATGGTTTCCAGTATACACGTTTCCTGATTGGCTTCAGTCGATTTCTAAACACATGCCAACATATAATTTAAAGCTACTTGCTATAGATTTAGCGCACGATAAAGGGGTGAATATAGAAGCGTTTGGCTATCTCGTGGTCTATTGTATAATCTTTTTGAGTATTGCTTTATTCATGAATAAGAAAGGAGATGTACCCTAATGGAATCAAGAAGTTGGGGAGTGAGAATAGGGGAATTAAGTACTTTAATATATTTAATATTTCCGATTTTAGCTATATTTGTTGACAAACGTGGTAATTTCTTAACTTATTTAATTGTTTGTACTATTTTTATAATCAGCTATGTGACGATGATTTTATTTTATAAATACCTTAGTAATAGTATTTTATATTCATTACTGGTTATTCATTATTTAGGAATCTTTTATTTTGTCTATAGTGTCAATCCTATGAATAGTTTGTTTTTCTTCTATAGTGCTTTCGCTTTACCTTTTATATTTAATGTTCGTGTTGTTTCAAAAGAATTTATAACCTTTTTAATAGCTATGGTAAGTTGCTTAATACTAACTTATATATTTAATCCGACATTTGTGGTTCTATTAAGTGCATTTTATTTGGTTATATTAATTGTTGCTGTAGGTAATTTTAAAAATAGAGACGAACGAATTATGAAAGCTAAACTTGAAGAAAAGAATAAGTATATTAATGTATTAATAGCTCAACAAGAGCGTAATAGAATAAGTCAAGATCTTCATGATACATTAGGACATGTATTTGCTAGTCTTACATTGAAGTCTGAATTAGCTGTTAAACTCATAGATACTAATCCAGAAGAAGCAAAAAATGAAATGCAGGCAATAAATCAACTTTCAACAGAAGCCTTAAATAAAGTTAGACTCATTATTGATGATTTGAAGATACAATCTTTTGAAGATGAAATTTCATCATTGGAAAAGTTATTGCAAAATGCTAATCTACATTTTAAGTTTAACAATAAAAGTGCGGCTAAATCATTAAATCCAGCAAAACAATCAATATTATCTATGATTTTTAGAGAAGCAATTAATAATGTTATTAAACATGCACATGCGACTGAAGTAACTGGTGAATTGGAGGTACATGAGCATCAAATCATTTTAAAAATTAAAGATAATGGTGTGGGGATGGAAAATGAAGATGCTTCAAATTTGAAAAGTATTAAAGAACGTGTAGATTATTTAAATGGTAAATTAATTGTACAATCAAATAATGGAACACTTATTATTGTTGAAATACCTAGAGGTGATTTATTATGATATCGCTTGTCATAACTGAGGATCAATTGATGTTAAGAAAAGCTATGGTACAACTGATAGAAATGCATGAAGAAATGAATGTATTAAAAGATTTTGAAAATGGTGTAGAGGCACTCGAATTTATTGAAAATAATGAACCCAATGTAGCCATTTTAGATATTGAAATTCCGGGTATAACAGGCTTGGAAATCTTATCTTATGTAAGAAAAAAACAACTCAATACAAGAATAATCATAGTGACTACATTTAAACGTCCAGGTTATTTTGAAAAAGCTGTAGCAAATGATGTTGATGCTTATGTACTAAAAGAGCGTTCAATTGATGATTTAATTAAAACTATTTATAAAGTGACAAAGGGTGAGAAGGAATATAGCCCTTCACTCATGACATCATTGTTTACCGAATCGAATCCATTAACTCATAAAGAACAAGTTGTTTTAAGAGAAATAGGCAATGGGTTAAGTAGCAAAGAGATTGCTAGCAAATTGTATTTATCGAACGGGACTGTGCGTAACTATACGAGTACTATTATAGACAAAATGAATTCAGAACATCGTTTTGAGGCATGGAAAAAAGCAAATGAAAAGGGGTGGATTTAATTAATAAGAGTCCACCATACATAATTGAGGCAGACTCTATAAAATTAAATTAATCTAACAGTTATCAATACGATAAAGTTTTGATAAGTAAAACTTTGTATTGAGACAAAGATACTGAGTGAATGAAGTTTAATTTCAAACCATATATACTAAAGATATTACCAAATTTTAATTCTTTTTTTTACGACGAAATGATTGAATTAGGTAAACGATAAAACCAACGAACATACCTAAAAATACTGACCCCACTAAACTCACGATTAAGGGTAGTTTAAAGACAATTTGTAGTACGACACCAACAATTATTGCTACTATAACGGCAATGATTGTTATTTTATTTTCATTAGATGTATCCATTTCTTTCACTCCTAACATCATGTATTATATCATGCTCTTATAATTTGGAAAGATAGATTGTAATTATATAAATTTGATTACTTATAATAGTATGAAATCATTTGACGTTGGATCAAATTTTCTTTAGTATAAATCGGGATATTAAGTGAAATAAGGTGACATTATTGAAATCTAAGAAAATGTCATCGCTTTTAGTAGTAGCGATGATAGGAATGATTGTAATTATTTTCCAGTTTGTAAACCATTCTGGACCGTTTAGTGGTTCAGAATCTCAACATCAATCAGATAATTCCAATTTAAATGGTAAAGACAAAGTATATGTGAAACGAGTTGTAGATGGTGATACATTTGTTGCTCAAAAAAATGGAGAGGAAATTAAAGTTAGATTAATTGGTGTAGATACACCAGAAACTGTTAAGCCTAATACGCCAGTTCAACCATATGGTAAACAAGCATCTAATTATACGAAGAAGTATCTCACGCATCAAAATGTTTATTTAGAATATGATAAAGAAAAAACTGATAGGTATGGTCGTACTTTGGCGTACGTATGGTTGAAAAATGGAGATATGTTTAACGAATCGCTGGTGAAAAAAGGTTTAGCCAGAGAAAAGTATTTTGCTCCAAACGGAAAATATAGAAATACCTTCGTAAATGCTCAAGAGGAAGCAAAAAAGAGAAAATTAAATATTTGGAGCTAGAAGTGATAATTTAGAGTTTGATATTGAGTGAAAATAGAAAAAATCATTTGTTATATCGATAAGTAGAAACTCAGTTGGACCATTTTGTTTTGCATCGTTTTCTTATTCTAGCAAATGAGATTAGAATAAAAAAAAGATTGATATTTAGTAGATTTCAACTACATTTATGACTAGTGTTTCAATAAAGTAGAAATTAGGATATCTACTACTTAGTCTAGTGAAAAACAATATGTTTCAAATAGATTTCTAATGGAAACTTATGTATTTTATAATTTTGTTTATCGATTCATGAAATAATTGCTATAAGTATTGTCATATAAATATGTACTATGACTACCGAATCGTATAAAAACATTAAAATTAAAAAGAAATATATGACAACATTGTTGATAATAGATAATTTAATAAGTTGAAATATAAAATTACAACTTAAGATGTTTTAAAAACCAAATTGGGATAAGATTTTTTATTAGAAGAAACGTTTGCAGTTAAAGAAGTTTGATGTGGAACTTGTTGATGGATTTACGAAAGTTATTTTGAGTTTCATCCGAATGTCGATTCGAAACATAATTATAGTCAAAAGAGAAATTGCATTTGTATTAATGCTAATGAATATAAAAACGTAGTTGCTCAACAATTTGAATAATTATAATAAAAAGACAATTTCTATATTTATTAATAGAAATTGTCTTTTTATTAGTCAAATAACTTCATGCCCCAAACTCTTTTTGAATTTTAATTATTCATATGTTGTTTAAAGCTTTCAGAAATTTCTTCGATTTGTTTATCAGTAAGGGGGTGCTTAGATAAATCGATAGCATCCTCAATTACTTTTTCAAGTGATATCGGTGTAGATACGGTGTCGACGTATTTATCACTCTCATCGGATCCTTCAATAATATTAACGCTACCATCACTAAAGTATATGACACCAATACTTTGAATTTTAAAATTATAATCATTTTCAATTTTATCTTTTAATGCTTTTGCATTGTTTGCGGCTTTATCGTATGGATCGTGGTCATAAAATTCATATATTACACGATTATCCTGTAAAATCTCAATAAAAGTATAGACACCAGAACGTGTTGTTTTAAACTGACTATGATATCGATTGCTAATATAATGACCGACAACTTTTTCGGTATTATATTGTGGTTGTCCTTCTTCAAGATGTTGATCTGGCACATCAAAATGATAAAACGTTTTTTGGTTCCAATTTTTAACATCCACATTTATCAAACCAACATCAGTAATGATAATAAAATCGAATGAACGTGCATATTCGAAAAGGGGATGTTTAACAGCCAAATTACTCGTAGGAACAATTGTATATGATCGTAAACGACCCTCTTCTTTAAATCGATTTAATATTTTTCTTAATTCACGCTTGGCGTTTTTAAAAGCGTGTTGACCGACGTCATTGTTTGTACTTAACATTTGGTTTTTCAATGATAAATTTTCTTCACTTAAAATTGAATTTTTAGAGATTAATTGATTTCTAGCATATTCTTCTGTTTCAACCCTATCTTTCATAAATTTTTGATTAAGAACCATAGCCATAATCAAAATAATAATTATTATAGATAAGATAATCGTTAAAGACATTACTACTCACCCAAATCTTTTAATATTAAATTCTATTTGCAAGATAAATTATAAACTTCTTAAATTTTGAGTTCAATGAAAATGAGAGGGGAAATGTGTTTTATCAAATAGTAGTGACGAAATATTTACATATCAATTAAACTTTCGTGAATTTTTATGAGAGCCCTATCATATGCGTAGCGAATAGTGATATAGTAGCTTTTTATGAAAATAATTTTATTGAAAATAAAATAAATTTTACTAAATGTTCACATTTATTTGTTTGATAAGTGAAAAAAGAAAATGTATAATTTAGTTGTGAAAGCGCTTGCTCTAGGGGTGGTAACATGTACGTTAAAGAAGAAAAACCAGTGAATAAAATAGTCGAAATTTTAAGGAAAACATCATCTCATTTATTCAAATTTCACGGCGAGGTAGCGATGCATCTATTTCTGAATGATGATTTTATATTACCATCGAAAGTAGATATTTGTGTTGAGCGCAAAAAGTTATTGGAAATTATCAGGGTGATTCCTGAAGAATTTACAATTCACTATTATGATGATCAGTTATATGAAAGATTAAGAGAATCTTTATCTTTATCAGATGTTGAACATGTTAAAGTCTTTAAAAACGATACAGAAGTCATGACAATATTTGTTTATGATGTTGTAAATGATGAATGGCTATTTAGGTTAGATTATCATATACGTTTACCAAAAAATAATATATATTTTCATTCTTTAAGTTGGAACGTAGATTATATCAAGCCAGAAATAGTTCTTATGTATGATTTAATGAGTGAACAAAAATATCATCAGTTTAGTAATTATAAAGCTGTTATTGATTCTCTTAGTTATTATCAATTCTATATTTTAAAATTAGTAGTAGGTGAACAGCGTATTAAAAAAGCTATAGTAAATAGTTCCGCTAAAAAGATATCTTAAAAAGATTTCTACACCATTGATACAGAGTTAATAAATTTACTTTATGTATTGAAAGTGATGTAGAAATCTTTTTTATTTTATTTACATAAATTTTTTAAACAAACGCCGTTGTAACAAAATTCGTACGTAGATAATACTGCTTTTTCAGCATCTGCTTCATGAATTCCAAACATCATTGAAATTTCAGAAGCACCTTGGTTAATCATTATTAAATTAATGTTTGATTCTGAAAGAGCGTGAGTAATTTTACTAGCTGTACCAACAACTTGATTCATACCTTCACCAACAATCATTAATACTGCTAAATCATGGTCGATACTTAACTCATCAACTTCACAACGTTTGCGTATGGCATTAAGAACTTGACTTTCTTTACCTTGAATTTGATTTGTACGCATGATAATACTTATGTTATCAATACCAGAAGGCATATGGTCAAATGATATATTAAAATCTTCTAAAACGCCAAGAATCTTTCGTGTGAATCCAACTAATCTATTCATTAAGTATTTTTTAATATTAATCACAGTAAAGCCTTTATCACAACTAATTCCACTAATGACATTTTTAGAATCGATTTCACGGTCATGTAAAATGTAGGTCCCTTTATCATTTGGACGATTAGTATTTTTGATAACTACCGGAATTCGATCTTTGTATAAAGGTTGTAGAGCTTCATCGTGAAAAACTCCAAATCCTGCATAAGATAGCTCTCGCATTTCCCTATAAGTTATTTCCTCAATGAGTTCAGGATTATTTATGATATTTGGATTAGCTTTATATATTCCTGATACATCAGTAAAGTTCTCATAAAGTGAGGCTCGGACGCCACGTGCTATGATAGCACCAGTTATGTCAGAACCACCGCGTGGAAACGTAACGATATAATTTTGTTTTGAAACTCCGAAAAAACCAGGAATAATTAGCTTTTCATCATAATCACGCAATTTGTATATATCATTATATGCGGAATCTAAAATTTGAGCTTGCTGTGGTAAGTCAGTTACGGTTAATCCAGCTTCTTTAGGAGAAATATAACGAGTAGGAATACCTTGACTATTATTATACTGGGCTATTAATTGAGCATTAAAATTTTCGCCACAAGATAATAAAGCATCATATAAACGGTTAGGTTTGTCAGAAAGATTTTTAATGTATTCCTCTAAAGTGTCATTAATTGTTATTAAAATGTCATTTCCTATACCTAATTCTTCTACTATATCAGCATATCTTTGAATAATTTCTTGTTTTTTACTTTCATAATTTAATTTATTAAGTACTTTTTCATAGAGACGAATTAATAAATCAGTAGTTTTAATGTCGTCATTATGCCTTTTGCCTGGAGCTGAAACGATAATGATTTTACGTTCAGGGTCTTCATTCACTATAGTTAATACCTTTTTAATTTGTTCTGCAGTTGATACAGAACTTCCACCAAACTTAGCAACTTTCATAATTTTCCTACCTTTCTAAAAAATCAGAAAATTTTATTTAGTTTTCTGATTAAGCATGGTAATATAGATTTATATTTTCAATATTAAGAACTTTACAAAAATTTAGAATGATTTTATACTAAACCATTATCTAGTATTTTTCAACAGTACAATTGTTTTTCTCAAAAGCACAAACGGAGGTAATTTACATGAAAGAGTTAAATATCGCATTGCTTGGTTTGGGAACTGTCGGATCAGGTGTTGTAAAGATTATTGAAGAGAATAGACAACAGATTAAAGACACCATCAATAAGGATATTGTCATTAAACATATTCTAGTCCGAGATAAATCTAAGAAACGTCCGTTAAATATTAGTCAATATCATCTTACAGAAGATATTAATGACATCTTAAATGACAATTCTATTGATATAGTCGTTGAAGTTATGGGTGGTATTGAACCTACTGTTGATTGGTTAAGAACAGCCCTTAAAAATAAAAAACATGTGATTACAGCAAATAAGGACTTACTAGCTGTCCATTTAAAATTGTTAGAGGACTTAGCTGAAGAAAATGGCGTCGCTCTTAAATTTGAAGCAAGTGTGGCAGGTGGTATCCCCATTGTTAATGCCATTAATAATGGACTGAATGCAAATAATATTTCTAAATTTATGGGAATATTTAATGGAACTTCTAACTTTATTCTCTCAAAAATGACTCATGAACAAACAACTTTTAAAGATGCGTTAGAAGAAGCACAAAGATTAGGATTTGCTGAAGCTGATCCAACAGATGATGTAGAAGGTGTAGATGCTGCAAGAAAGGTAGTTATTACATCTTATTTATCTTTTAACCAAGTCATTAAACTGAATGATGTTAAATTGGTAGGAATTAGTGACATTACATTAGCAGACATTAATGCAGCAAGCGCATTAAATTATAAAATTAAATTAATAGGTAAAGGTACATATGAAAATGGATATGTGAATGCTTCAGTAGAACCGACACTGATACATAAGAATCACCAACTTGCAGCTGTAGAGAACGAATACAATGCAATATATGTTATAGGTGATGCTGTTGGCGATACAATGTTTTATGGTAAAGGTGCAGGTAGTTTAGCAACAGGAAGTGCAGTTGTAAGTGATTTATTAAATGTGGCACTTTTCTTTGAATCAAACTTACACACTTTACCACCTCATTTTGAATCAAAGACAGAGGAAACTAAAGAAATGATGGATGGTGCAGAACCAGTGGTTATTCAAGAGAAATCTAATTACTATATAGTTATTAGTAACAGTAATAAATCTTTGGGGAAAGTTGAATATGACATTAAAAAGAAATTACCATTCCATAAATCGTTGCAACTTGTTGAGAGGGATCAAGATACTTATGCAATTCTCGTTACTGGAATAGAAACATCTCCAGAAAAAGTTCTAAATCAATCAGGATTTAATATCAAGAAAGTTTATCCTGTAGAGGGAGTTTAATAATTATGAAAAGATGGCAAGGATTAGTTAAAGAATTTAAAGAATATTTACCAGTCAATCAATCTACACCAGCATTAACACTCAATGAAGGACATACACCACTTATTTATTGTGAAAATATTTCTCAAAAATTAGATATTGAATTATATGTTAAATATGAAGGAGCAAATCCGACTGGCTCATTTAAAGATCGTGGTATGGTTATGGCTGTAACAAAGGCAAAAGAACAAGGGAAAAAAGTTGTTATTTGTGCTTCCACTGGTAATACTTCAGCATCAGCAGCTGCTTATGCTGCAAGAGCTGGTTTAAAAGCAATTGTCGTAATTCCTGAAGGTAAAATAGCATTAGGTAAATTATCACAAGCAGTTATGTATGGTGCAGAAATTGTGTCTATAGAAGGAAACTTCGATGAAGCACTAGAAATTGTAAAAGAGATTGCTGAAGAAAATGATGAAATTGAATTAGTTAATTCTGTTAATCCATTTAGAATTGAAGGACAAAAGACGGGTGCCTTTGAAATTGTTGAACAGTTAGATGGTCAAGCCCCTGACATTTTAGCAATACCAGTGGGAAATGCAGGTAATATAACTGCTTATTGGCAAGGATTTGTTGAATATCATAATAAAAAGAATACACAATTACCACAAATGTTTGGCTTCCAAGCAGAAGGAGCATCTCCAATTGTTCAAAATAAAATAATCAAAAATCCAGAAACAATAGCTACAGCTATCCGAATAGGGAATCCTGCTAGTTGGCAAAAAGCTGTTAATGCACTAGATGAATCAAATGGTTTAATTGATAGTGTGACAGATGAAGAAATTTTAGAAGCTTATCAGTTAATGACAACAAATGAAGGTGTTTTTAGTGAACCAGCGAGTAATGCTTCAATTGCAGGTCTAATCAAACTTCATCGCTCTGGTAAGTTACCTAAAGGTAAAAAGGTAGTTGCAATATTAACTGGGAATGGACTTAAAGATCCTGACACAGCTATTTCTCTTTTAGATAATCCTATTCAACCTTTACCTAATAATAAAGAAAGTATAATTAGATACATCAAAGGGGCAATCTAGTATGGAGGAAGTTTTAAAACTTAAAATCCCTGCATCAACCGCGAATCTAGGTGTAGGTTTTGACTCAATTGGTATGGCATTGGATAAATATTTGCATATGTCTATACGTAAGATTGAAAGATCTAATTGGGAATTTCAATATTATAGTTCAGAACTAGAAGGTTTACCTAAAGATGAGAATAATTATATTTATCAAACTGCTCTAAATGTTGCGCGTAAATACAATGTTACACTTCCAAGCTTGCAAATTGAAATGAGAAGTGATATTCCATTAGCTAGAGGACTAGGTTCATCTGCCTCTGCATTAGTCGGTGCTCTTTTTATTGCTAATTACTTTGGTAATATTCAATTATCTAAATACGAATTGTTACAACTAGCGACTGAAATTGAGGGACACCCTGATAATGTAGCACCTACAATATATGGAGGTTTGATTGCGGGATTTTATAATCCAATAACTAAAATAACAGATGTTGCTAGAATAGAAGTTCCACACGTAGATATAATTTTAACTATACCTCCATATGAGCTTCGTACAGAAGACTCTAGAAGGGTCTTACCCGATACATTTTCACATAAAGGTGCTGTGCAAAATAGTGCCATTAGTAACACTATGATTTGTGCTCTCATTCAGCACAAATATAAACTTGCTGGAAAGATGATGGAACAAGATGGTTTTCATGAACCATATAGGCAACACCTTATTCCAGAATTCAATCAAGTACGTAAACTATCACGTCAACATGATGCATATGCAACTGTTATAAGTGGAGCTGGACCTACAATACTCACTCTTTGTCCAAAAGAAAAAAGTGGTAAATTAGTTAGAACACTACGTGAGAAAATTAATAATTGTGCTTCAGAACTAGTAACAATTAATGAAACAGGTGTTAAAGATGAAGTGGTGTACCTAAAGTCCTAAATTATTGTAAAATATAGTTAAGAATAAACTTTTAATAACTCTTGAAAGGAGTTCTATACTATATGACTCAGTATAAAATGGTAGTTTTAGATATGGATGATACTTTAATGAATAGTGATAATAAATTATCCATTGAGACAAAATCTTACTTATTAGATATTCAAAAGCGTGGTTATTATGTGGTATTGGCCTCAGGTAGACCAACAGAAGGTATGTTACCTACTGCGAGAGAATTAAAGTTAAATAAATACAACAGCTTTATTATTAGTTATAATGGAGGTAAAACTATAAATATGGCTAATGAAAATGTAGAGGTCGATCAGCCTGTTTCAAAGGGAGATTTCGATAATATTGTAGATTATTGTAGAGATAAGAACTTTTTAGTACTTACTTATGATAATGGATATATCATTCACGATAGTAGTCATGAATATATGAACATAGAATCACAACTTACCGGATTACCTATGAATCGTGTTGCTGATTTGAAGGAATATATTAATCATAGTGTGCCCAAAGTTATGGGTGTGGATTATGTAGGTCATATTACCGAAGCACGTATTGAATTGGATGGTTACTTCAATAAGGATATTGATGTGACAACGAGTAAGCCTTTTTTCCTAGAGTTTATGGCAAAGAATGTTTCGAAGGGAAACGCAATAAAAGCACTTTGTAAAAGATTACAAATTTCTCTAGAAGAAGTTATAGTATTCGGGGATAGTTTGAATGATAAGTCAATGTTTGAAGTTGCTGGATATTCTGTAGCAATGGGAAATGCTAGTGATGAGCTCAAGAAAATTGCTGACGAAGTAACTTTAGATAATAATTCTAACGGTATTCCTTATGCATTAAAAGAACTTTTGGTTTAAAGTATTATTACAATGAATTAATATGTAAATTAATAATTTTAAGGTTAATTGAATCTGACTTCTCTAAATATAAGGAGTAAGTCATAAAAAACTGTCGATATAAATATAATTAAAAACTTTTCTTTTTAATATATTATATGAGTCTGAGACATAATCTAGAAAAATAGCCCGTAAATGAATTTTCAAAATTTATTTACGGGCTTCTTTATTCATAATATAAGTTACATAATTAACCTTCATCCATGCCTAAAATTTCTTTATTGACTATATTTAAATCTTTGTTTACTTTTTCTTTCAAATCAATTGAAAATCGAGACTTTCAATTGATTTGCTATTTCGCAGTATGTGTCCAGTCATGTTTTCCTTTATAGCGTTTAACATGTGCATAGACTTGATCTGCAGCATAATCTAGGTTTGTATAAACAGTAATACTATATGCTGATTGATTGACCCCAAAAGGTTCTTCAAGAAATACTTCTTTAAGATGAGAGAAAAGGTCATTCATTTGCGTGTGCTCTAAGCTTGGATATTCTCTCAAAGTCCGTTTTAAGAGCTTACCATTTTTTTCTTCAAGTGCTTGAACAACTATAACAAAGCGTTCCTCTTTCTTTATAACATCATCGAATAAATTTGTTTGTCCAACCATGTTATCCACCTCTATACCATTTTATTATCTTTATTATACATTATAAGTTTTAATCATAAAATAACGAAAATTTATGTATGGTGTTAAATCATTCAAAAGAGGGTGAACAAAATTCCTATCGAATTCGAAGCTCCACCATAGTCTATAGTCTCGACATATATTTTCAGTAGAAATTAAGTATGAAATACTCTTTAGCATTGAGATTACTGATATTGAAATTGATGTATTCATTTTGAGTTCAACTATCAATAACTAATATTAAAAAGGCCTGTGACAAAAATACACGTCACAGGCCTTCTTAATAATTAATTCTTGTAATTATGCGGAGTTAAATCTATTTCTTCCAGTTTGACAAAATGTGTCCGTTTGATTAATTTATGAGCAATATAGATGATAGCTAGAATAAATAATGGTGTAAAGTTTCGAATGACACCTAAAATATCACCAGATGCGATACTACCAAAGGAACTACCTAATAATAAGAATAATAAAGTGAAAAGGACAATAATAGGTCCGACTGGGTAAAAAGGTGCTTTATATGGCAACAGTTTATCTGGATTTTTACCCTGTTTTTTAATTGCTTGTCTTAATCTAATTTGTGACCAAATACTAGATCCCCAAACTACAATAACCATAGATCCTATGATATTTAATAAGTTAAATACAGCATTAGCATTAAAATTAGCATAAACAATGACTAATACAATAATAATATATGTTGTAATTAATGCACGCATAGGTAATTTAGTTTTATCATTGAGTTTTCCAAAGAATTTAGGTGCTTGTTTATCAGCACTTAAAGAAAATAGCATTCTACTTGTTGTATAAATACCAGAGTTAGCTGCTGATAATAATGATGTTAAGATAACAGCGTTGATGACTGATGCAGCAAAAGCGATCCCTATTCTATCGAAAACAATTGTAAACGGACTTTGTGATACAGACTCATTTTCATTAAGTAAAAGTGGGTCTGTATAAGGAATGATGGCAGCTATCACAGCTATAGACAATACGTAAAAGAGTAATATTCTCCAAAATACCTGTTTGATAGCTTTAGGCATTGATTTTTCAGGATTATTTGATTCACCAGCTGTTACTGCGACTACTTCAGTACCACCAACTGAAAAACCAGCAACTAAAAGAACGCTCAATATGCCTGATATTCCACCGACAAAAGGAGCTTGACCTTTAGTATTATTCTCAAAGCCATATGTATGACCACCAAGAATACCGAAAATCATCATAATTCCAAAAAT
>Ga0068629_1000134_pt1 | contig 16875 bp, 11 predicted proteins | sample InSIn3gowninarea_FD_77432 | JGI IMG/M metagenome (GOLD analysis project Ga0068629, IMG submission 77432) | Clean room microbial communities from NASA Spacecraft Assembly Facility at Jet Propulsion Laboratory, Pasadena, California, USA -... ...
AAATATAACACATTCAAAAGAGCACAAAAGGCAAGTTCTTTGTTAATTCTTTATAAAATTAATATGTTTGAATTTTGGACTTGACAATGCTATTTGTTATAGTTGCATCAATGTGTTATATTACACATGGCGCAGTGATAAACATAAGTCGTTTAAAAAAGAAGACAAGGCCGATGGGGTTTGGATATGATTCAACAAGTGGTCTCCCTCCTTTACATGATAAACACCTTATATATAGTAACACAAACCCATTAAATATAAAATCCCTAAAATGAAAAACCCTAACTGTGAAGTGATAGAGGGAGTTAAACCCTAAGGTGAAATTTGTTGGCATTATGAACCATGTGTTGTACTTAGCAACCCACTTGTAGCAGAACAAGTATATGAAAACTAGAGGAATCTACAAGAAATATCAGAGGTGATAGAATGATGGAACAAAGATGAATCTACATGACAAAGGTAACAGAATGATGGAAGAGAATAATGGTCAAAGGTTTTATACAGGGAGGTTGTTAGTGTTTGTTTTCCTTGATATTTGATTAATGAAATAGTTGATAAAAGTATAAATAGGATGTGACAAAATGCAAAGAAGTTCAGAGAAATTAATTTAGAAGTGATGTACAATGGAAAATCACATTATAACAAGTCTATTAAGAGGTAATAAAATAATAGTACAAAAGAATAAGATGATGGAACAAAGGACTATAGATCAGAATCAAGAAATTGAGGAAAAATAATGTTTTAAGGAATGTTAAGTTGTATACATGGGTTCACTGTACAAAAAGAGTGTGTACACATGGGTTCACTGTACAAAAAGTGTGTATATGTATGCAAACACTTTCATAGAATAAAATGTGTGTGTGGGATGAAAAATTAAGGAAATTAAGGCGAAAGAATACCAAGGGTCAATACCATAGTATTAGCCCACAATATTGAGTGGAGTAACGATTATTCAATTCCATCTAAGAATACCAAGGTTTCTAAATGTTGTTTTGGTCCAAGGTATTGAGAAAGGCTAAAACTATATAAGGAGGAGAAGATCAAAGGGCTAAGTGCACAAGTAATGAATATCTTATGAAAAGTAAGTATGAATTTTATGAGTTTCTGATGATTTGCTTGATCTGAACTAAGTATGCACCTAAGTATTTGATGATGGATGAGATCTAATGATGGACCATGATCATAATGACTTATCATTATGTGATCTGATAACGGATAAGCTAAATCTGATTGCTAACACATGTTTTATCCTTTATATGCGATGATGTGGGTATGTTTGAAGTCTGGAATTGCGGTGAATTTATAAGTAAGTATTTACAGATCTATATGTTGGTTCACTTTGGTGAAGGTGCATATACACGCTGGTTTGGCTCTTCCAAGTAGCATATGAAAAAGAAAAAATTGATGTCCAGGGATGACCGATTTATCATATCAGTGTTGTTGTTGTCTGTCAATGAAGTCTTCTTAGATCTGAAAGTAAAATTGAATGCATAAAGAGTTTGTGTCTAATTAATTGATTGATTGAGTACGAAGGGTTATCCTTGCTGCTATCTGTTTAGAATGCTGTAAATTGATAGTAGATCTTTAGAATGTCACTAATTGGTACAATTTGTGGTTTAGAGGTTTTATGATTCAGTATCTTTAGAGGTATACATAGGTTGGGCTAAATGAAGTTGCATATACACTTAGGCTGATTTCATTGAACAGGCGTATATAGTTTGACACATGATTTTTGAGGTTACAATTGGTTATGGCTGTTGATGGAATGTTTTGGGTTCAAATATGTGTACTGGTTACAGTGATCTATCTGTTCCATTTGATTGGTTGAATTTGATTAAGTTTGAATGAATGGTTGATTCAGTTGTGTTAAAGGTTTAGTTATTGTTTGATTCAGTATGTTAGAGGTTCAATGATTGCTTGATTCAATATGTCAGAGGGTTCAGTGATTGATTGATTCAGAGATTGATGATTGGGTTTCAGTTATGTCAAAGGTTGATGATTGAGTTTTAGTGATTGGTTGATGAAAATGTATTTGATGGTTGTATTGCAATGGTGATTGATTTTGATATTCAATGTTACTAATGGGTTTGATGTGAAAATTTGATGAAACATGGTTTTCATATTGTAGTGTTGCGTACCAGGAGCATCCAGTCTAAAAATTAATGAAACGTGGTCCCTAGAGGATATTGAGGGTTGGAGCCTTCTGTGAGGAAGTTGAAGCTTCCTGCTAGTAGTGGGTGGTGATTTGATCATGGGGTTGGAGCTCCCTACCAGTAGTAGTTGGAGAACGAGTGAAGTTTGTAGCCTTTTGTAGGCCGATGCCTATGTATTAGTAAACATATTGGCTAGTACAAGAGCTAGGGGTTTGTATCTCCCTTCCAGTAGAAGTTGGAGAACGAGAAGAAGGTCATAGCCTTCTGCAAGTGGCTACCTACGTATTGGTATGAGTCTGCACCAGTACAATATTGTAAATAGATTATTCTTTATATTAAAAGAAGACAACGACAACAACAACAGGTGGTTTTTCTCTTGCATTGGGTTTCCACCTTAAATCTTGGTGTTCATGTGTGTTTCTTATGTGTGATAGTTTACTATGTTATTACTGCACATGGTTACTGTTTAATTTTTAATAAAGTATTGATACACTGATCAAAGATCAACATATAATGAATTAACTGAATCATATGTTCACTGGATATATGCTGGTTTCCTTAATAGCAGTTGCATGCACACACAAGTTCCCTTCACTGAAGTAGCGTATATAAATCTGATTAGAGAAATCAAAAAGTTATTGATTTGTAAATACAGATTCAGCCCCCCTCTCATTATTATTCCCAAAAATTAGTATCAGAGCAGGTCCATTGGTAGAAGCTTGATCACTTGAAGGAGATCCATAGTAACAATTGGAAAGAAGCAGAAAAAGAAAGCACCTCAAAATAAGAAGACATCTCAAAATAACTGTGATAGTGGGAGAGATGATTGGCCATTGTCTGGAAGCAACTCTCCAGATTCAGAATCACCTAAGAATGAAGATGAACAAGAAAAAGAATTATCAGGTATGAATTTATTATCCTCTCGTGATACATTTCTTTGTTCATTTGAAGATAATGAATGTGACAGCGAAATAACTGAATTTTCTATTATGGGTGAAAGAGAAAGAAATCAAATAGAGGCAGAATTTAAAAATTTCACAGACACAATTAGAGATAAAAGAATCTAATTAATAAAAGGGAATGTGCCTACAAAGAAGAAGTTATCAGGTTAAAAGCCCAGTTGGAGGAAGGAAACAAAATAAAGAAGCAGTACACAGAAAATGAAGATCAAAGTCAAATGTTGCAAGATGAAGTGACATCATTGAGAAATGAAGTGAATGAAAATGACACAAAAACCAAGGAACTTATAGAAAGAACTAGCTACTATGAAGGTCTTGAAGCTATGGTCATTTCTCTAAAAGAAAATCTCAAAAATTCAAATAAGAAGAATGAAGAACTACTCCAAGCATTTGAAGAACAAGAAAATGAAGTCCTCAAATTAAGGCAACAAGTGCAAGAAGGAGGAAAATATGAAGAAATCATGAAGAAGTAGTATATTGAAAATGAAGAACAATATCAGATTGAGGAAAATATCCTAAAAGGTAAATTAGAAGGAAATGATAGAATTTTATGATTTCAAGATATTACTATGATTTTGGATGATATTCTTAGTAGTCAAAGGTCTTATTCCATCAAATCTGGTCTTGGTTTTCATGAAATTGTTAATGGTAAATATAGCTCACAAACTGAAGCAAGGAACTCTAATACAAAATCTAAAATGCTCAATAAGGAGATAAGAGGTCAACCCAATCAACAACCAAGGAAAGAAAGTTTTCAAACAAAATCATTTACTCCCAACTATGGAAGTGTTAATCGATTCTTTCTTCTGATGAATAATGTTGAATGTTTTATATGTCATTTTTTGGACATGTTGCAGCTAGATGCAGAAGCGGAATGGCTCAAGCTAATAACAGTCACACAGAAATCTCATCAGCTTCTAGGTACTTTAAGGGATATTGTTTTTCTTGCAATATGTTTGGTCACAAAGCAATTAACTATTATAGAGGGAATATGAAACATATAAGATGTTGAGCTTTTAACAAGTTTTGGCATATAGGAAAATAATGCAGGGGAAAATCTCGGCCAACATACCAAAAGGAGCAATCATCATAGTCCAAGGTATGGAAGAAGAAGGAAGTATAACCAGAAATATATGGCATAGCTCAGTATACAAGAAGAACATGGTCAGGAGGAATTGAAAGTATGAAATTTTAGTGTTCTAATTATCATACGCAGTTATCATGAAGAAAAATCACATATATACGCATGTTCGAAGCTTCACAGTCGCGTATTTGTTGGTTTGATGAAGAAGCAATGGGAGAGACTCAGAAAAATGATATGATATGGTTTACAAAATTATCAATTATCTCTTCTACCTTGATGATTGATGACCACAATCTGTGGATGTTATTTAGAAGTGCTTTTGATCCTCATAAGTTGTTGATGACTTGATGTATATTTGATTGATGATGATACCTTGATAATTATTACTGATATATGCAATGACTAGATCTAAGAGTGTACAAGTGGCACAAGTTCAGGGGGAGAATATGCTATGCTTCTAATAATTCATTGTTGGCATTATCTTCAGAAGTCTTTGGTACCTAATGATTCTTATCAATGGTGATGGTACTTATGTTGTTGAAGTGTTTAAATGATACATCATGTTATGATGTAGTCATGAGTTTCCTATGATGAAATCTCAAATGATACTTATATTGGTTAAGCCACATAGTTGTTACTTAGATAAGACTTATGGATGATTGTGGATAACCTTTTTGATGATGCATACAATACATATGATATGTTACTTACATGGTGATTTTCATAAGAACAAGGAGAAGTACAAAGCTTGAGTACACAACTTCATTATTTGATGATGAGTCACTCATTTCTTTTATGCTACAGTTATCATTGCTTCAAAGATACATAAAGTTCATATGGTGTGGTTATGATGCAGGAATCCTATAGTTCTTGGCTCTCACATGGTTGAGAGTTGTTGATGTTGATGATATCAAGAAAGCTTGACAAATGACTATGAGATCATGGTTTTCTAGATACATATTGCTATCTCATGATGGATATACATTATTCTAGATACATGGATGATTACTTAAGTTTCATATTGATAAATATTGTTAGTTGGCCAAGAGAGTGGTGTTATTGTAGGTCTCATGAAGACATAGCTATTTGAAGAGATGGATATTTGGAGACATGGCTTACTTAGTCACATAATGATGATGACTTCTTACTTTATGACGATAGGTTATGATAAGGCTCTTTTTACTAAGGAAATAGAGCAAGTTGATCTTGATGAGATCAAGAGGATGAGTTGATATCTATATGCAACATACCTGGTCACAGATTGATGATATTTACATTGTCATATCTTGGGAACTAATGATGGACATATACAGGTTGTTGGTCTGGATGCTTCTCACATATGCTTATGGTGAAAATCATATATGGTATATGATAATTGTTGATGACTATCATGGTCTTGTTTAGATCTTTAGTCTTTGTTAGAAATGTCATGTATATCATTTGCTGTAAAGGTCATGTAAAGACCCATGATGTATCCATCTATCATAGTCTCTTAATGAGTCCTTTTTGGTTATATGATGTAATTTATACCCCCACTATACATGGGAAGGATATTCCCACTTGGTTGGGTATATGAGTGAAATTTGGTATATCCCCACTTGGTTGGGTGATTGATGTATGTATGAGTCATTGGTGATAGGAAGCTCATACTCACATAGTTGAGTTATAGAGTCATGTTATTCTTTTGGAAAATATTTTTGCAGACTCTGCATGTGCTCAAGGGGAGCATGAACAGTTTACTACATCTCACCATGTATAAAGGGGAAGCTTAAATCAAAGAATTCGGGATGTGCATGGGGGAGCATGATCAATGCTCATATTCAGCTGTTCAAATATGAAAGTCTTCACTTTAGTTATCCCTTTTCCCTTGTTTTCAAAGGGGGAGAATATCTTGGTCCACCCTTTGTCCTTGATGTCAAAGGGGGAGAGTATTTGGGTGTTGCTAGTTATCTCTAATAGTTTCTACAACTTGTAGTAATCAACACCAACATGGTTTAGATCAAGTCTGGGGGGGGAGGGGAGTTTTGTTGGAATTATGATGCATGTGTTGTACTTGATGGCAACCCACTTGTAGCAGAACAAGTATATGACAACTAGATGAATCTAGGAAATATTGGAGGTGACAGAATGATGGAACAGAGATGAATCTACAATACATATTAGAGGTGACAGAATGATAGAATAGAGATGGATATACAGGCCAAATATAATAGAATGATGGAAGAGAATAATGGTCCAAGGTTTGATACATGGAGATTGTTAGTGTGTGTTTTCCTTAATATTTGATTAATGAAATAATTGATAAAAGTATAAACAAGATGTGACAAGATGCAGGGCAATTCATAGAAATCAGTTCAAAAGTGATATACAATTGCAAATCAGTTCAGTTTTACTATTGTCTATCAATGAAGTCTTCTTTGATCTGAAAGTAAAACTGAATCCATAAAGAGTTTGTGTCTGATTGATTGATTGAGTAAGAAGGGTGATCCTTGTTGCTATCTATTTAGAACTCTGTAAATTGGCAGGAGATCTTCAGAATGTCACTAATTAGTATACTTTGTGGTTCAAAGGTTTTATGATTCAGTATTTTTAGAGGTATATGCAGGTTGGACTAAAGGAAGTTGCATATACACGTAGGTTTACTTCATTGAAGAAGCATATACAGTCTCAAATGTGATTTTTGAGGTTACAGTTGGTTTTGGCTATTGATGCAGTGTTTTGGATTCAAGTATGTGTACTGGTTATAGTGATCTACCTTTTCTAGTTGATTGGTTGAATTTGATTAAGTTTAAATGAATGGTTGATTCAGTTGTGTCAATAATTCAGTGATTGTTTGATTCAGTATGTTAGGGGGTTTAGTGATTGATTGATTCAATTATGGTTGATTCAGAGATTGATGATTGGGTTTTAGTTATGTCAGAGATTGATGATTGAGTTTCAGTGATTGGTCGATGCAAATGTATTTGATGGTTGTATTACAGTGGTGATTGATTTTGAGCTTCAATGTTATTAATGGGTCCAGTGTGAAAATTTGATCAAACATGGCCTTCATATTGTACTGTTGTGTACCAGTAATATCCAATCTCAAAATTAATGAAACATGGTCCCTGGAGGATAATGAGGGTTGGAGCCTTCTGTGAGGAAGTCGAAGCTTCTTGCCAATAATGGCTAGTGATTTGATCAGGGGGTTTGAGCTCCCTACCAGTAGCAGCCGGAGAACGAGTAAAGGTTGTAGCCTTTTGTAGGTTGACGCCTACGTACTAGTAAACATATTGCCTAGTACAAGAGCTAAGGGGTTGTAGCTCCATTCTAATAGAAGATGGAGAACGAGAAGAAGGTTGTAGCCTTCTATAGGTGGGTGCTTGTGTACTGGTATGAGTCTACACTAGTAAAATATTGTAAACAAATTATTCTTTATATTAAAAGAAGATAAAGACAACAACAGGTGGTTTTTCTCCCACATTGCGTTTCTATCTTAAATCTTGGTGTTCATGTGTGTTGCTTATCTATGATGGTTTACTCTATTATTATTGCACATGGATAATGTTTAATGTTTAATAAAGTACTGGTGCACTGATTAAAGATCAAAATATGATGAATTAACTGAATCATAAGTTCACTTGATATATGATGGTTTCCATAAGAACAATGGTGTGCACACGCAAGTCCCCTTCACTAAAGTAGCGTACATAAATCTGATTAGAGAAATGAAAAAGTTATTGATTTGTAAATATTGATTCATCCCCCCTCCCCCCCTCTCAGTATTATTCCCAACAAAATTTTGTAGTCACATAAAGAAGAAGAAGCAAGCATTTAAGCTAAGTATTGAATTTGTTTGGTTTTTTCATAATTTTAATTAAATCTAAATAAGAACCGACATTGTAATTTTTTTATTAGTAAGCTCAATAGTTAAATTTTTACTATTTAGATTTTTTTTTTTTTTCTGCGGATTTTAATTAAATTTAAATAGGAACAAACATTGTAAAAAAAATTATTAGTAAAATCAATAGTAAAATTTTTACTATGTAGGGTTTTGAGTGAATCACCGTACCTTTCAAATTCTGATCTTTTGAATAATTATAATATTCCAAATTATTATGTTGTTGAACAATGCTCCGAGTCTGTCTCTCTTACAAATTTCTCCTTTGAAATTTTGGGACAAATAATGAAATAGTGAATAGTTCCTTACTATTTAAGAGAATTTATGAAATTAGATTTTGAAAAGTCAATTACCGCTCATTTTTTAATTTGAAAGAAACAAAGTCGCATTTTTTTTAACTTTTTTTAGAACATCAGTCTGTTTCATAGGAAAAAACATCTGTGTGCTCACTAGTAGCACACACCGATTAAGATAACTTATCTGTACATTAATTTTTTTTAATGCACTCATATTGGAGAATTCCTTTTTTATTTTTGAAATCTTGGAACCAAGTGCATTTATTATTTTAATGCATTGGTGCAATTATTATTTAAATTCATCGATGTGATTAGTTTTACAAGCATCAATATGCTTTAAAAGTTATTTGAATTTTTATTTTCACATAAAATAACATATTCATCTCAAATTATCCTTTAGGATGCATCCACAAAGTTACAATAGTTCATAGTTGATTAAAATTGGATCATTATATTGTTTTTTACCCATCTCTATGCATTTAGAGTGGAAAAAGTCCAGTAATTCATTCATGATATTGTTTTTACGGCCAAATCAAGTTTGATGAAACAGGGTCTGAAACCTTTCTCGAGCATTTTGAGGAATCAAACAACATTTTTTTAGCGGTAAAAATGTGCTACTTTAGCATTGCAACTTTTAATGTTATTATTCACACAAATATATTTCAAACAGTGTAAGAAGCATGCTAATAAGAGTCCATATTCAAAAGTTAAGCCACTCAAAGGTTGATTTTTCTATTTTCACACATATAGTTTAGGAGGATGTTTCCCTAGCCCCCATTATTCATGGAAAACGAGCTAGACAAATGTTTGTGATGTAAAAGAATCTAAAAGAGTCTATTTTGTAACTCAAGTTAAGATTTGATGTAGTAAAACTTAACCACTAGTAGGCTATTGGGCTTTGTTATAACTGAGCCACTAGCTGGAAGAATCATTTATTTATTTCAAGATAATTTTGTTACATAAATGAGCAAGGATAGGCAAGAGAGGTAGGAGGTAGAGCACATAGAGAGGATATGTGCACTGTAGTAGCTCACAGGCCACAAGTATTACCTCTTTGTAACCGCAACCTTAATTTCCAAACAAAGAATGAAAGTGAAGTGACCTCATCTTCTAGCTGAATTTTCTACTAAAAGGGTTTTCGAAAGCATATTTTATATATTATGTGACTGTGCAAGCTTATTTTTGCATTCTCTACTTTTTCATATAATTTCCATTAACATGCATGCACTAATTACTATAAAATCTACAAATCTGGAAATTAAATAAAACTGTAATAGTGTAGAATTTTATGTTTTAATATAATATTGTCAAATCTATTATGACAAAATAGATAGTAGAATATCCACGACAATTTACAGATCATTTGGTATCAGAGTAGGTTTCTTTGGGTATTTTATGGAGATTGCAGGGATCTAGAATGTTAGAGTCAAAAATCATAAAACCCTAATCATGGGCGACGAATATGTAAATGACCTTCATTATCTTGTAGAGGTGAGGTTCTCATGGTTGAAACAACAAGTCACAAACATAAATCACAATGTTAACCTCCTCATGGTGGCCCTGGGAAATAAGCTAGGGATATTTGGAGAAGATGGGGTTTAAATGAAGAGGAAAAATCATAACACGAATCAGAAGATAAAGGAGAAATGAAAAATAAATTGAGAAATAATACGAAAAAGATCAACCCGACTCGAGTGAAGGGAATGAATCCCTATTTAAAATGGAAGAAAAAGTCGACATCAAGTCATATCATGGCAATATCAACGCACTAAATCTCAACCACTGATTGTAGAAACTGGAAGTTTATTTCAATGCCATCAAATTGAGGAAGGGCAAACTATCTCATTTGCGCAACTTAAATTGGAGGACCATGCACTGAATTGGTGGGAGAACCAGACATAAAACTTGAGGTTAGAGGGAGAAACTCCAGTAACTAAATAAGAAGATTTCAAAACCCTCATTAAGTCACAGTTTTATCCCTTTGGGTACATGGACCCATGGGTCTGGTGACATTACTTCAAGGAAAATCCAGGCCAAAACTTTCAGGAGTACACCACAAAATTTAGAAAGTTGGCAATAATGTTAAGTATGTTTCCAAAGATCCCAGATGTACTCCTCAAGTATTTGGGGGGTCTGCATTGCAATCTGCGTGAGAAAGTAATGAAGTTCAATCCAAATTTTTTTGGCAACGCTTTTGTATAGGCACAATACCTACAAAACATAGACTTGAAGACAGCACAATCAAGCATACCAAAAAATAAGGAACAAAATGATGCTTCTAAGTAATGGAAGAAGAATATAAAAGGGGAAAATATAAGAGGACGACAACAATAACACACTAGTGTAAAGATCCTAGCAACCACTGAAACCACTACAACATTGATGGCCATAAAGAGCAAAAATGTTAGATGTTGTATCCAGAGCTAACCTCAAAGAAGAAGAAGAAGAAAGGTAACAGGAAGAAGAATCTCATGGCCATTAATTTGAGCAACCAACTTGAAAGAAGCTCAGATGTGGATGAGAAGTTAACATATACATTAGTACAGAAGGAGGTGAATTTGAGTAGCCTTCAGTAACAAGAAGAAAAATAAATGAGCAAACTATTCCATATAATGATATAGGTCAAGAAGACAAAGATTGATGCTCTGATTGACTCAGGATTGTAGGCGAATCTCATTGCAACGGAGCTAGTCAGGAAATTTGGGCTAGAAGTTCATGATCATCTAAACCCATATCCTTTGGGATGGGTAAATTAGGATGCAGAGATGAAGGTAACAAAACAATGCAGAATTAGATTTGCTATGAGTGCTAATTTTATTCATGAAGTAGATCTAGATGTGGTTCCCCTTGATGTCTCTAGAGTCATGGCTGGGATTCCATACATGTACATGCATGATGAAATATTCATGAGGAGAGCCAACCAATACCAACTCGTCAAGGATGGAAAATTTTTCATCATCGACGCACATAAAGGAAAGTAAAAAATTTCACTAGTAAGATTCAACCAAGCAAAGAAATTGATCAGTTCTAGCAAGTAGCATGTGTTATTTTTTTTTAAGAGAAAGTTAGTCTGAAGAGGAGTCAATAAGAGGTAATGCATTCTTGGAGGGGTGTACTAAGAAACATAAACAATAATTAGAGGAGTCATTATAGGTATGGAAGGATGTGTTATGAGATACTAAAGGGTTACCACCAAAAATATAAGTGGAGCATGAGATCCAACTATTTCTAGACTCCCCATTGTCGAATATTGGGTTGTATAAGAAGTCTATTATAGAAGCAAGTGAGGTGAAGAAATAGTTGCTACAGCTACTGAAACAAGGTGTCATTCAACTGAGTACATCACCATATGGGTCAAACATCATCAATAGGCCAAAGAAGGATGGGACTTAGCAAATGTGTATAGATTATACAACGTTAAACAAAATCATGCTTAAGAACAGATACCCTCTGACCAGGATAGATGATTTTTTGGATCAGTTGCAACAAGAAGAATACTTCACCAAGTTGGACTTGAAGTCTGGATATCACTAGGTTAGAGTCAAAGAAGAAGATACATGGAAGACCACCTTCAAAACTAGGAAAGGTTTGTATGAGTGGTTAGTTATGCCATTTGGCCTATGAAATTCGCCAGCTACGTTTATGATATTAATGAATGATGTATGACACCCTTTTATAGATTCCTTTGTTATTGTATATTTGGATGATATACTGATATATAGTGCTACCTTGGAGGAGCATATTTCACATTTGACACAGGTTCTAAAAACATTGAAGAAGCACCAACTACTAGCAAATCTCAAGAAGTGTGATATTTTGCATTAGTATTTGGTGTATCTAGGGTATGTTATTAGTGGACAAGAGCTAAATATATATCCTTCTAATATGGAGGCCATCATGAAATGACTAGTTCCTACTAATGTTTGTGAGGTGCAGAGTTCCATTGGGGCATCACAGTGCGTGAGGAAATTCATAGCCTCATTTTCAGCATTCATAGCATCATTATATTGTTTGTCATCCATATTGATGCATTCAAAGTGGAAAAAGTGGAGGAATCGACTCACAAGACTATTTTTACATGTGGTACCGAGTTTGGTGAAACAAGGATGAAACCTTTTGGGAGCATTTTGATTCATCAAACAACGATTTTTGGGGTAAGACTTTGACATGTTTTCATGCTCCTTTACATATTAATTTACACACAAGGATATTTCCAATGACGAAAGAAGCATGTCATTCGAAGTCCATGTGAAAAAGTTATGCCACTCACAAGTTGACCTTCCTGTTTTCACACCTATAGTTTGATAGGATGTTGCATCAACCCCCATTATTCATGGAAAATTGGTTACCCATGTGTTTGTGATGCAACCAAATCTAGAAGAGTCTAATTTGTAACTCTAGTTAGATTTGACATAGTCAAACTTAACCACTAGTAAGCTATCACATTGTGTTATAACTCGACCACTAGGAGGAAGAGGCATTCCATTATTTCGAGAGCATTTTGTTCTATAGATGAGCAATGAGAGTCAAGAGAGTTAGGAGTGTTTGGTCTACAAAATGTCATCCACATTTACCAACATTTCAATCATTTTACCCTTATTCTGTAACTTTATAGCTACATAACCTTACATTAAGTAACCATTTTCATCATTACATGGATTTTTCATTATTATTTTCCAAGTCATTGATTTTAAGTATTATAAGTGAACTTGTGATTAAATGTTAGTAGATTAACATATTTTCATTTATATATAAAAATGTTATGAGTTTTGTGATATTATAGGCCTACTTGGACATTCTAGAAGGGTTCTACTTAGCCATCCAACCACAAATTCGAGTTTCGAATTCCAAATCATGAGGATTTGTGGAATAATTGTAAATATGTGGATCATCAACTATGCACATCCAAAGCAGAAGAATCATGGACGAGTGGATTTCGAGAGGATTTGTGTCTTACATTTTTTATGAGATTGTTGTAACCACAAGAGATAAATGTGTATTTAGGAAGAGATCTAAGGATCTATACTTATTGTACAATTATCCTTATTTTTCGTATAAATAAGAGTGCACCCTTCATACAAAGGATTGTTAGTTGTTAGATGCAAGTTAGAGGTTGTGAGTGTTAGTGTTAGATGTTAATTGCTAGTTGGAGGTTCCAAGTTCCATCCATGTGGTTTGTAAAGTGAGGAGAGAGAATTGTTGTAATATCTTGTAACTCATTTTATGAAATACATACTGCCGCTTTGATCTGCAAGATGTGATAGTTTGTTTAGTGTGCTTGCTGAGGAATGGAGGACCCTCATCAACCAGAATTTGCAGACCTTTGTACATATTGGTAACATAATGTAGTTATTTTATTTCCTTTATTTTCATCAAGTGCGTTTTCATTTTATGCACGTGCGATTTTTATTTTAGTCAGTGTGATTTTATTTCGAGGAAGTGTGATTTCAATTATGCAAGTGTGGTTTCATTTATGCAAGTGTTATTTCAAGTTCAAGCAAGTGTGATTTCAATTTTTTTATGTTTGGTTGGGATTAGGTTTATTTAATATGTTTTATAATTAGTTTTAAATTGCATTAGATTAATATAATCTAAAAAATAAGCACCTAGTGCATATAAACAGGTATACCTCATAAGTTTATGAAACCCAGGGTTGACAAACTAAATGACAAGGTTTTAACTCACAATTAAATCACCCAACATTTTAGCACCGTTGCTGGGAGGTATACATAGGTGTTTATTTTGAAGTTTAGACAACTCATTATAGTTGCATTCATTCTTAGATACATGATAAAAATCATATTAAAATCATTTTGCATATAATATTTCAATAATTTTTCAATACTTTGTACTAATATATCTGCACAACAGTAATTATCAACTAGTTGTAATAATTCATGGACAATTAAGAGTTTGAAGAATGTTCTTCCAAGAACTTTCCTGAAAATTAGCAGCAACTGGGATATCTACCTCTCAAGATTAATATATTTTAACTGCATGTAAAAACTTTTCTATCTCTCCACCTCCACAAGAAGATCTTCAAGTTTCCTTTGATTCCTCTTGTCAATTGGTTGAAGAGACTCAGAATCATGCAATACTTTTGATGGAGAGTAATGAGTAGAATATAAGATTAAGGAATGCATAATAAAGGAGGATATTCAATTTCATATAAACCAAGAAAGGAATTGTTGACACCTAATCTTCATGATTGGGAATTTTATGTAAATAAATAAATTGGGAAGGTGAACAGTTCTCGGGAGATGAACTGAACCATCACTCCCTAATGTATATAACAATGGGTTACCTATGGAATAATACACCAATCAGTTTTTCTGCCTTTGGAGAGTTACTGCTTGGCCTGACATGGTATCAGGGCCAGCTCCATTTTTGGCATAGTCTTGTAACTCCCTTCTGCTAGTTTCATGCAGTCTGTCCACTGCTAGGCTCTCTGTCCCTCTGCTCCCTCCACAGTGACTGCCACTGTCTAAACGCTGCACATAGACCAGTCCGCCCAGTCTGCCCTCTAACAGTTCGCACGATTTTTGCATGATTGTAATGTCTCAGTCTTCCAGAATTGGAGCAGGAGTCACCGGATTCACCTCGCCTTTGTCTTACCAAAAATAAAAATAAAAAAAAATCCCTTTGCCTAGCGTTGTGATACCAAAAACATATCGGCGTCGGAAGCCATGGATCTCTGTACTCTACGAGTCTCTACCCTAGTGTTATACTTATGTATACGCCGAACTTAAAATCTACTGTCTGCGCTTCCTCACTCTCACCCAAAAACAAAGAACTCGGATGGTCTGGTATTCATATATTCACGTGGGTTGGTTGGTATAGGATTTGCTTTTCGTATTTGTTATTGATATTGATAAGAGCAGAAGTTTTGAATTTTGAAATGCGCAGAGACTTCTTTGAATGCCAAGAGACTTCTTTGAGTCTGCAGTTTGCTTTATTTGGTTGAAGACACTGCTGTAGCAGCTCGATGAATTGTAGTATGGTCTAGGAGGATAAACATGGTATCCTGTTGACTGTGTCGTATTATATGCTTGAGAGTGAACATTGCTGAGGACAGATTTAGACGAGGATTTTGAGATCTTGTACTCTTGTTGTGCCGAGGTGTTGCTTTTTGGTTTTTCTGCACGGTTCTATTTATTACACAATATATTTAGATTTGTTAATGATAATATCGGCCAAGGCAATTCTTAGTTTTTGTAACTATATTCAAGTGTTGTAATGACACGTGCATGCAAGGAAAAATGGAGAAAGCTTGTTGTTTCTTGGAAATACTTACCTGCCATTACTAAATATTCTGTCCAGAAAGAATACGAAGCAGTTATTGGTTGTTTTGTTCTTTTTATTATCCAACTCCAACTTTGTAGAGCTCGTGGTGAATGACTCATTATTTCTAAACAAACAAAATTGTTTCCCACAAAATTTTTTTGAGTACAACTTCACTGTATATCAGCAGAAAGTTTTTTTTTATCAGCAGAAGTATTTTTTTTTACAGAATGCATTCAATCATCTCTATGGTAGGAATAGTTCTCACTGGCAAGGAGAACTATCCTGAATCGTCCCGGATGATAAAACACACCCTCATCTTCAATGAGTTGTGGAAGGGAGTGTGTGTCGGAGAAGGAGACAATGACCCAGTGCAGCCTACATCAGACAAAGAGCTCGTCATTTGGGAAAACAAGAACAGCAAAGCTTATGCATTAATCGCAGCATCTGTAAATGAAGAAGTAAGTCGCCATATTTCATCATATTCAACTGCCTTTGAAGCTTTACAAAAGCTGAAAGAACTCTATGACTCACATTCTGCACTTGAAGTTGTTCAGCTCATGATTAAACTCTTCACTCTTGAACTGAAAAATAATGATCCTCTTGCTCTTGCATCTGAAGTAAAGTCTATAATGCATGATATTAAATCCACTAAGGTTGAGCTGGATATCCCTCTTATTTCTTTTCTCAAGGCACTCTATCCTACCTACTCCAATTATCTTTAATCTTTACAAGCAAATGGAAATCTTAAAGATATAACCTTTGAATCTCTTGTGAAAAAGTTTGCTGAAAGAGAGAAAGCCTTCGGAAAGAAGACAGCTCCTGAATCTTCTGAAGAGACTGTGTGCCTTGCTCATAAAGAAAAGCATCCTGCTCAAGATTCTACAAGAGGAAGAGGTGGACGAAGAGGAAGAGGAAGATACTTCAGAGGTAGGGGGGGTAGACATTCTCAAGGAGAAAAAGCAGATCTGCATTGCATTCGCTGCAAACGAAATGGATCACATGATGCTTCTACATGCAAGCTACCATGGGAAAAAATTGAGCAGAAAAGAAACCAACAGAAAGGTAAAACTGATGATACAGACAAAGGTAAAGCACCTGAATCCGCTCACTATATTGAGGCACAATGTAACATTGGAGTAAATGAAGATTTGTTTAATGCTTCACTTGCTTCTTCGAAAAATGATTGGTTGCTTGATTCAGGAGCAACCTGTCATATGAC
>Ga0068629_1000137_pt1 | contig 16675 bp, 19 predicted proteins | sample InSIn3gowninarea_FD_77432 | JGI IMG/M metagenome (GOLD analysis project Ga0068629, IMG submission 77432) | Clean room microbial communities from NASA Spacecraft Assembly Facility at Jet Propulsion Laboratory, Pasadena, California, USA -... ...
CCACACAGTTTAAGCGGAAATGAAACTGAGAAGAAAATGAAGTGAAATAAAAATAACCGAACACTCGGTTCAAATAATACAACCATATCGAATGCTGGACTGAAAAAAATAAATAAATACAATTGGACCATTGGTCCGAATATGACTACAATGCTTCCTATCTAGATCAAGAATAGAAGCGTCTATCGAGAACCTGCACGCATACACAGCTGCTGCAGCAGACGTCTGACTCGAAAGAAGTGTCATCCAGGCGTCCCTGTGTCTGGACACCTGTAGTATATATATATATATATATAGCAAGAGAGGGAAAGTAGATAACTGGGTCAGAGCCCGATTTGTGAAAATATTTTGCAAGCGCATAAATGCTTTATTTTTAGAAAAAGGTTTTATCTCATAATTAAGTTTGGTATCGCACTCCCATGAGATACCCCTCACCTCTCTTCTAATACTGCACTCCTAGCGCATCTATCTTAAACACCCTAGTCCAGCATTCGATATGGTTGTATTATTTGAACCGAGTGTTCGGTTATTTTTATTTCACTTCATTTTCTTCTCAGTTTCATTTCCGCTTAAACTGTGTGGATTTTTTATTTATTGTTGTTAAAAAGAGTAGTTAAGAAAAAGTTTTAACACTCGCCTAATAGGATATTAGTAATTAAATGGATTTTCGACAGTGATGCTAAGAATGATCCATATGTGACTCCTGTTTTAATATGATATAGGAGTGATCGCCCGGTATCCCGTTAGGCGGGTTGTTACACTCATATCCTAAAGACCCAATTTACTTTGACTCCCAACATTCGTTAGTTTCATGCGTGGGGTGTCTCGCAGAGCGAAATCCAAATAAGGAACCCCCCCCCCCGATACACTACTACCTTAAATAGTCGGTCATCGAAACTCCTTAGGTCCTTAGTCTATAGTATATAACTTCCTAACATGTTTTTATTTATTTATATAAAAGTCTACTTATTCACTCTCTTGTCAAAGACAATACACTGGCTATAACGGTCAACCTTGGCCTCTTATCAATCCATGCCGATAATCACTTTGAAATGCAACAATCCTAATGATAGGGCTCTACATCAAAGAATGCTAAACTGAAGCATAATAACCCGTACATACCCTAAATGACACTAGAACATCATGCTCTAATACCACTTGTAACACCCCGCCTAATTAAATGCCGAGTGATCAGTCCCATACCCAATAAAATCAGAATATACAGTTGGTTCATTCTTAGCATCACTATCAAAAACATTTTCCTATCACCTAAAACTCAATTAAGCGGGTAAAAAACTTTCCAATTTTAATTTAATAAAATTTCATTTTACCATTTTGATCAATTCCACACATACCATTCCACAACAACAATAAACTGGATAGATGTCACAATAGAATTAAAATGCAACTGGAATAAACTTTTCAAGTATATATATCTCAATACATAAATCCCAATAATAGTAAATGTAACATAACGACACGAGTTTAAAATCCCGACTCATATAGAAGAGATATATCTAAAATCCTCTTGGGCGACATGCCCTAAATGAAATATCACTACAGAGTATGAATCAAATAAGTGAAGGCATCTAAACAATACTCCATAGCTCCATATCTCGTCAACTATCATAATCCTCTATGGCTGCTGTCCCTACGGCTGGACACCTAATATAGAAGATACAAAAGAGAAAAGAGAATATGCTAGGAAACGGGTCAGAGTGTGATGGTAAAATAGTTTTGAAAACAACAAGTGAATAATTGCAATATTTATCACTTATAATATACATGTTAGATTATCGGAATGTCTCTTGAGATTCTCACCTCTCATCTAGAGTGCACACCCAATGTACCTCTAAATCATACTAGTTACTATTCTCCATGCTAACTAGTTCATAACTGTATCAACTAATCATAACCCATATCTATCCCGCATAATTTACATATATCCAATAAAATTCAACATGGATAAGCCTTTTTATTTATTCAACATAATTAAGCATTATCATACTTAATTAATTGCATACTAGTCTCTTTCAATTTTATATAATTCACACAGAAGATAGATCTAACCAGTATATACATAGCCATTCAATTCATTATATATATACATATATAAAATACAATACGGCACCCCTAGACACAACTGCGGTGCATGCATTACTCTGTTATCATGTCATAGTATAGCTTATCGCCGTATAGGGGACTATAGGTTCGGTAAAGATTCCTCGAACTAAAAATATCAACCACAAATATTGGAGGCGAACATAGTCCTAAGCCTTTGGTCTACGCACCCAAATCACCATTATATACCATTATTCTCACTAATGGTAATCAACCTAAGTCCTATGTTCTCGAGTGACAAGTCGAAGGTCCCATATATTCATCAGGATAAGACTGCCCTCACACGTATACCTCCGGTCGATAGCATGTAAGCTAGGTATGTCATACACATAAATTATCAATCAGTCAAATATGCATTATCATCTACCTATATAAAATTAAGTAGTTACACTACTTATATCATATTAGGAATTCATCCTATCACATGTACCCGTCGTATTTATTGAATACTACCCACACTTGTAATCATGATTATCATCATATATTTTTTTATGTAGTTATCACTCACATAATATTTTATCCGACCCAAGTACCCATAAATATATCTTCAATATTACCCTTACTTGATATAATGATTATTCTCCTCTAAATCTTAATATAATTATGTAGTTATCTCTCACAAAAATTTAATCCTCAAATTCAAATAATGTTTTTAACATTAACCCAAGTCCATCGCTCCTTGTTAATGTACCAAAATTAATAAAATCGCACCATGGGCCAAATTACTATTTTCCAATTTTTTTTCTTTTCGATAAAGGTACATTATGCTAGAAATATAAAATTACACTTTTGAGGCTTTTCTGCTCCGATTTTGAAAAAACTTAAAACTCCAAAGTTGTCCAGGATGTGATTGTATACAAAAGCTCGCGATGACACTATCAAGTTCCTCTTAAAATAGTCCTAAAGTTATCATACAATGTTCATCCTTTTCAATAATTTTTTCCATGCATTTTATCCATTTTCTTTCTCATCGAAACCAACACAAATCAATCCAAAACTTCTCCTAATTAATCTCAATTGATATAGCAAGATATATGATGAGTTTCTAATAATCAAACAAACTAAAATCATCAAATAGTTTGGATTAAATCCTATTATTCGCAGAATTCTCATAGGTTCTTATTTCTCCAAAAAGCATAATAACTCAGACTTTTTCTATCATTTGAAACCCACAATTCAATAATTAAATCATTTAAACAGAAAGAGATTTATTCTATCTAATTTTCGTATCAAGAATAAATTTTAACAAACTCTATAGTTCATCCTTAAATCATGTAAACTCATACTTCTTTCTTATCGTATCTAGCATGGATATTTTAAGCAATAAAATAAAGCAACAATAACACTTACCTTAATTATGTAGGTCTGATCCTTTGGTGATAATGGTGTAAAACTCCTTATTTATTTTTCGGCGACTTTCCGATGCAGGTGCTGGTGGTAGAAGGTGGTTAATCCCTTTTTGCTTGCCCCAAAAGTCTCTCCTCCTACCTAAGCAACCTCTTCTCCTCCCAAGAAACTCTTCACTTTCTCTCACACTAATACCTCTCAAATATTTTGTGATAACATAAAATGAATCTAAGTTCCTCTAATCCATCACCTTTATAATAAGACAAATCCCGAAATTACTATTCACCTTCCAAATAAAATGACTAAAATGTCCCTTCGGGATGTCCTTTCATCTCCAAAGTGACCCAAGACCCAAATCCAACACTCGAATAGACTTTTCAGACTATTTCGACCCTTTCGGATGCAACGGCACACTCAAAACTACCATTTGGTTGATATAAAATAATATTTCCTTTTTATTCGTTTAAACTAGTCCCGACATATCCCATACCGCGTCCCGGCTTAATTTATATTATTACCGTATTAGTAACTCACGGCAATATAAATAGCTTCATATTCATAAATTACTTATATATCACCAAGTAATATTCAGAATCACACATTTCAATATCCACAAGTAATATAAAATTCCGAATTAATTCTAATTAATTAATTTATAATTAATTCCAATTAATCCCATTAACTTTTAATTTAAATGATTTTAAAAGTTATTAAAATTACGGGGTATTACAATATATCAAAATATACATTTCACGTGTCATGTCCGATTTTGGTCAATAATTAGTTGGTCTTATAAAAAACAGGGTGGAGTTGTGGGAAAGAAGCACAAGAGAGAAAGATCATTGAGATATCACAAAAGTGAGACATAAAGACGAGAGAGAGAGAGTCACTTTCAAGATTTTTGGTAATCAGAGCGAATAATCTCATATTTTTGCGCTACAGATATGAAGAGGGGAGGGAGAATGGGTTTCTCCAATTCACGGAAGACACAGCTGTGAGTCCAGATGCAAATTTTGAAGTGGAGAGGTCTGAGACTCATCTAGGACTGGTTCACATAAGAAGTTGTTTTAGCAATAAGTATTGGGTAAGGGAGCATTCGGATAGTCATTATATTATTGCAGGTAGTGTCGGATTACAATTGGGCCATGCTCGTGTTTAATAAAAAATAATTGCGTCCTGTCGTGTCGTGTTTAAATCGGGTTGTGTCATGTTAGGATGATAAATAGGATTATTTGTGAGTTGGGATATATATGTCTACTTTATTCTTGATAGGTTGAGATTGTTTATTTTATTATTCATTGGTTACCAAAATGAACATCAACCATTAGAAAGAAAGAAACAAACATTTGATAACTCATTTGGAGACATAAAATGACCCTTTTGCCCCATTTTTACAAAACAATGTTTTTTTACTTTTTACAAATTAGTTTTTCATAACGTTGTTTTTAAAAAAAAGTGTTATAAATAACGTTCAACAAATTTTAATGAAGATGTCTTATAAAAGATACATTTTAAAAAAAGCTATATCTAACTATGTTTTTCAAGAAAAATATCCAATATTTTTTTCCAACAAAAATAACGTCCATTTTAAATATAAAACATGTTTTTTTAAACTTTCTTACAAATCAGTTTCTTGTAACATTATTTTTTTTAAAAGAAATGTTATAAATAATGTCTAATTTTTTTAAATATGTCATATAAAAATTACATTTTTAAAATAACGAAAACATTTTTTTCCTTTTTACAAGTCAGTTTTTTCGCAACATTGATTAAATAAAAAATGGGGGGAAAATAAAACAAAAAATAGTGTTTTTAACATAATTTTTTTTAATAAATAGAAACGGGGAGTAAGAAAAAAAGAAAATTATTTTTTTTTATGTGGTGAAAGCATAATATTATTTTGTTCAATTTACTTTTTTATTATTGTGGGTACCCAGAATTGACATTACGGGCCCGGACGAGTAGCTTAAACTAAGAAAGCCCAAAGTCTAAGCCCGACGCACCTTAATTCAATTTGGTTATGACTTAGTCCTTTCCTGTAATCTCGGAGAGAGATATTCCAGGGGGAAAGACGGACGTGGGGGAGTCCAACACCCCCACTCCCCGAAGGGAACCATGTATATAATAAACCCTAAGCATGGGGCAAGAGGCACGCACTATATTCTCTGTAAACTACTCCCCGGAGTAAATAGTAATAATACCGACTGCACCACCGTGGACGTAGGCATTCTTGCCAAACCACGTACATCTCCTGTTTGTGTGATTGGCATTTTATGTTCTTTATTTTACTTGGTGATTGCGCTTCTCTTTTCTATTTGTGTTGAATTAATTGTCACCACAATTGGCGCCGTCTATGGGAAGCATTCTTCTTCTTTAAAGAAATCCCTCACCAACCAAGAATCCAAGAATGTCCGGTCATAGCATTAACGCCCCTCAGGTAGGAGATATTCAAGAACCGCCTGCTCCTCGCAGAGTTAGATCTGAAATCCATCGATCAGGTCAGGGAGCTCTCCCGAGGCGACCAGCCTCAGAGGAAAGCCAGGGAACAGAAAAGTCCACACAAATCTCTAGATTGATCGACGCTTATGAAGCGAGGCTCTAAGAGCAATGAGAGTTTGCTCGCAAGCAAAAGGATGAGAATGCCCGTCTCAAGAGAAGGCTTGAACGGGTGGAGAAAGAGCTCTATCGTAGCACCAAGCGACGTCCATACTGCACTCCTAGTCCTCAGGCGAGCAAGTCTCGCAGCCGAGGAAGGAGCCCTAGACGCGGACCCCAGCAGAATGAGGAACATAAGTCGGAGGATGACTCGCTCGAGCAACAGCAACCAGCTCGCCGCTGCAGGAGCCCAGCTCGAGGAAATAACGACTTACGAAACCTAATCCGGAGGGAAATGGACCAACACCAAGCACATCGAGGTGCCAGATCGACCAGAGAGCTAGCTCGGCGAGCTCTCAGGACCCAAATGAAATCCCCTTTCTCGAGGGAGATCGAAGAGGAAGAAGACCCCAAGAAATTTGCTATTCCATGATTCAAGATATATGACGGAAAGACTGACCCTATCGATCATGTTAGGCAGTACAGGCAGGCAATGACTCTCTGGAGCCATAAAGATGCGTTGATGTGCCGAATCTTTCCTTCAAGTCTACACGATGTGGCCCAGAAGTGGTTAGAAAGGCTCCCTCATAGGTCTATCCGAAGCTTTAAAAACCTGGCAGAGCTCTTCACGGCTCGCTTTATTACCAGTAGCTCCCATCCAAAGAGGATGGATGCCTTGCTAACAATGAAAAAGACGCCTCAAGAGAGCCTCTCGGACTACGCGAAAAGATATTGGGAACTGTTTAATGATATCGAAGACTGATCGGAGCAGGTAGCAATGGCCTCTTTTAAGATTGGCCTGTCCAGCTCCTGTCTCCTGCACCAAATCCTGACGAATAAGGAGGCCATCACCATTGACGACCTGATGGCCCGCATCGAGAAAATACAAAAAAGTTGAAGATGTTACCCGCCTCAACACAGGGGAGAATGGTCGAGCTAAGCTCGCTGCTAAGGCAAACGACAAGACTGAAAACCAGAAAAAAGGAGGGAAGAACGGGGGCAAAGGTGGCTCCAAGAACGGAGGAAAAAATGACGTCCCAAAAGCATTTCAGGCAGTGAATACTGTTTTCAAAGAACCGATCTACAAGATCCTGGCAAAGATCAAAGACGATCCATTTATCAAATGGCCCAGAAGGATGGGGGGAGATCCCTCGAAGAGAAATAACGCGATGAGATACGCCTTTCACAAAGAAGGAGGACATAAGACTGAGCACTGCAAAGCCCTTAAATCTCACCTCGAGGAACTGGCCCAGTCTGGGCACCTCAATGAGTTTGTGGTGAGGAAGGCAGAGAAAGTCGTTGCTAATGGAGAAGCAAGACCTGATAATGTACTCGAGGATGATGCTGGCCAAGAATTCGCAGTAATTCATGGGGCATCTGATATGAAGCAAATTCAAGGGAATTCAGCCCGGATGGAAGTGAAAAAGCTTACAGCAGTAATGCAAGCTTTTCAAATCAATCCAGCTAAAATACAGTCATGAAAACGTCAGCGAGCAGATGAGGTCGATTACAGCAGACACATCGTGTTCACAGATGAAGATCTAGTGGGGGTAAGAACCCCACACCATGACGCCTTGACCATTACACTCAGGATAGCTAACTATGACGTCGACAAGTTGCTCGTCGACCAAGGAAGCTCATTTGAGGTAATGTGTCTCGACCTGTTTAGGAAATTGAAATTGAGCATTGCCGACCTGAAGGAAGCAACTGTCCCACTTATCGGCTTTGCGGGAAAAGTGACAATTCCATTGGGAAAGATCGTGCTGCCAGTAAGGGAGGGAGCTATCTCCAAGATGATTGAGTTTCTGGTAGTCGACATTGACTCGCCCTACCAACCTATCCTCGGTAGAGGATGGCTACATGCAATGAAGGCAATTCCCTCGACTTACCATCAGAAACTCAAGTACGTGACCGAGCGAGGAGTAATGGAGATCCATGGCGATCAAGCGATGGAAAGAAGATGCTTCATAGCTCCAGAGAAGAAGGACGATAAGCCTAATGAGAATGTGGGAGAGCATGAAGGTCAGATGCCTTCAAAATAGCAGTTAAAGCATGGAAGACCCGGAGTGGAAGAGACCAGGCTCCTCCCCTCTGAGCTAGTCGGCGAGAACCTAGAGGAAATCGCAGCAGATGACAGCAAAGAAGAAACGATGTTCTTGATTGGAGCTTCTCTCACATATCAAGAAAAGAGAGAATTGACAATACTATTGAGAAACAATATAGGCGTTTTCGCATGGGAACCATACGAGCTGCCCGGGATTGATCCTAGTGTAGTTTGTCATTGGTTGCATGTCGACCCCACTTTCAGACCTGTTACGCAGAAAGCACGGAGAACTGCGCCCGAGAAGGCCAAAGCCGTAGAGAAAGAAGTGGAAAAGCTGCTGGATGCGGGATCCATACGGGAAATTCAATTTCCTAAATGGCTGTCCAACCCAGTAGTAGTTCCAAAGAGCAATGGGAAGTGGAGAGTCTGCATTGATTTCACTGACCTTAACAGGGCATGCCCTAAGGAAAGTTTCCCACTCCCTAAGATCGACCAATTGGTGGACGCCAGAGCGGCTCACGAAAGAATGAGATTTCTGGACGCATATTCGGGGTATCAACAAATCCCCCTATACACACCAGACCAAGATAAGACAGCGTTCATCACCACTGTCGTATTATATTGACACAAAGTCATGCCGTTTGGGCTCAAGAACGCAGGGACAACCTACCAAAGGCTAGTTATCAAGATGTTCAAGGACCAGATGAGAGACACCATGGAGGTCTACATCGACGATATGCTCGTCAAAAGCAGGAACAAAGAAGACAACCTCTCAGACCTATCAAGAACCTTCGAAATCCTCAGGAAATATCGAATGAAAATCAACGCGAGCAAGTGTTCTTTCGGAGTCCAGTCAGGAAAGTTTCATGGGTACTTGATCAGCAAGAGAGGCACTGAGGCCAATCCAGAACATATCGATGCCATTAACAGGGTACAGCCCCCTCGCACAATACGAGAAGTACAGAAGCTCACACGCATGCTCGCGGCCTTGAACCGCTTAATCTCGAAGTCCTCTGAGAAGTGCAAATCATTCTTCCAGCTCTTGAGAGGAAACAAGATAGTAGACTGGAATCAAGATTGTTCGCAGGCATTGAACGAGCTCAAGGCTTACCTTAGCTCACCGCCTCTGCTAGTTATTCCTCAAGAAGATGACGCACTGTACTTATACCTCGCCGTCTCCAACCACGCTGTCAGTGCTGCACTGGTGTGCGAAAAAGCAGGAATCCAGCACCCAGTTTATTACGCAAGCAAAACCTTATTGGATGCCGAGCATCGATACATACCCCTAGAGAAGCTCGCATTTGCACTTGTAGTAGCCTCAAGGAAGTTGAAGTACTATTTTGAAGCTCACACTATCATCATCCTTACATCACACCCCCTAAAGGCAATCCTGCGGAAAGCAGATTTGTCAGGCAGACTGTCTAAGTGGTCAGTCGAACTCGGGCAATTTGACATCTAATTTCATCCAAGGATTACGATCAAGGGACAGATCCTAGCTAATTTTGTAGCCGAGTTCACAGGCGAGCAACCCCTAGACTAGCTTCAACCCATGAAGCAAGGAGAGAATCATGCAGCAGAAGGATCTTGGCGATTATTCGTTGATGGAGCCTCCAACTCAAAGGGGGCAGGAGTAGGCATTGTACTCGTTACCCCAGAGGGCACAATCCTCAAGCAAGGAATCAGACTTGGATTTAAAGCCTCCAATAATGAAGCGGAATATGAGGCTTTGATAGCCGGTCTCCAGAAAGCACAGACATTAGGGGCGAAGCAGTTGCAAGTTTTTGGCGACTCGCAATTAGTCTCCAATCAATAAGTGGGAACTTCACCGCAAGAGACGAAAGAATGGCAGCTTACCTTGCCCTAGAAAAGAAACTAATGACCAGCTTTAAGGAAGTCAATGTCTAGCAGTTCCCCAGAGGACAAAATAGCCATGCAGATGCCTTGGCAGCCCTGAGTTCGGCAATCGATTCCGACTTAAAAAGGACAATTCCCATCAATTTCCTCGCCCATCTAAGCATTAACCAGAGCGATGAGCTACCAAACGTAGAACATATGCTGCAGATTGAGTCAGTGCCCAGTTGGATGGACCCTATAAGGGACTATTTAAGAGATGACACACTTCCAAATGATAAGAAGACTGCTCACCAGATAAGAGTCAAAGCTGCTCATTTTCACTTATCTCCTGAAGGCAAATTGTACAAGAGATCGTTCACCGGTCCTTACCTCCAATGCGTTCACCCTAAAGACGTCGAGCAAGTTCTACACGAACTTCACGAAGTAGTTTGTGGAAGCCACATCGGAGGAAGATCGCTCACTTTCCGAGTAATGAAGGAAGGCTACTGGTGGCCTTACATGCAAAAAGACTCGGCAATGTACGCTCAAAAGTGTGAGAAATGTCAACTGCACACTCCTATGGTCCACCAACCAGCTAGCGAGTTGAGATCTCTTACCAGCCCATGGCCTTTCGCCCAATGGGGAATGGACATCGTGGGACCTCTTCCTACTGCTGCTGGCAATCGCAAATACCTGTTAGTTGCGACTGACTACTTCACCAAATGGATTGAAGCAGAGCCACTGGCAAATATCCGAGATGCAGATATGATAAGATTTATATGGAGAAACATCATTACCCGCTTTGGGATTCCCAGAACCATCATCACTGACAATGGAACGTAGTTCGAGAGCGCTGCCTTCCAGAATTTCTACGATGAACACGGGGTGAGGCACCATTTTAGCTCGGTGGCCTATCCCCAAAGCAATGGTCAAGTCGAAGCTTCCAATAAAACAGTGATCGATGGATTGAAAAAGCGACTGGAACGAGCAAAAGGCGCATGGGTAAGCGAGCTACCGCATATCCGGTGGGCATACCGCACTACCCCACGGCGATCAACGGGAGAAACCCCATTTTCATTGACATATGGATCGGAGGCGATCATCCCTTTAGAAGCCGGCCTACCAACCATGAGATCCACCCTTGTTGACAAAGGCCAGAACGATGCAGCATTACTCGCTGAACTTGACCTAGCTGACGAATGCAGAGAGCTTGCCTTAGTGAAACTAGCGAGCTATCAACAACAACTCGCGAAGCTCTATAACAAGAAGGTCAATCCAAGGACGTTCCAGCTTGGGGACTATGTCCTAAGAAAAGTCCTTAGTAGCGCAGTGAAACCATCAGACGGTAAATTGGGACCAAACTAGGAGGGGCCATTCAAAATAACAAGAGACGATCTACAAGGAGCCTACCACTTGGAAACGCTGGAGGGCAGGGAGATACCCCGAGCATAGAATGCAGCCAACCTAAAGAAATTCTACTTCTAGTATTTTCTGTTATTTTTGTTGCATTTTTGAATTGACAAACTTTTTGGTTATTTTACTTATGGTTAATAAAAATTGCTTGGCAGTAGCATTCTACGAAGTGTTAATTCTGTATTATGAACTTTATAGCTTGCACACCCTTTCCAAGTGACAGGCACACTACCCAACATATAGCAGCAGGGAAATCACCCTCCTCAGGCTCTCTTTACGAAACACGAACAACCTCTTAGCATTGCCCCTGGCAATATATAAAGCCCTACAGGGTATCCTTAGGCAGTTTGGCCAAATCAAATTAGTCTCCGAACAATCTTCGGTTCACAAAAACCTGATCGGATGGAACATCCAACACCAGGTGTATCCTCGCCATTGCCATACTTAGGCCTAAGGGAGTGTGACGACACAACCTAAAAGGTAAAGTGGGGCAGAATGGTACCTCGCAAACATATTGGACTGGGAGGATACTCACTTAATGAAACTACCACATATATCTAGTCGGCTGCGAAGGGCCCAAGATAATCAAGTAGGAAACAGATGAAGGAAAAATAACAACACATGTTTAGTCGGCAAAATTGCCCAAGACATGAATATTACACTACATCACATTTACAAAAAAATCATTATTACATTGACATCCTAATGAGGGAGAAGCCTCTGGGCAAGATAGTCAGCTACTCGCGCTCTTCGACCATCATCCGGGTGGGGAACAAACTCCTCCTTGACCTCATCTTCATTTGGTTCTAACAATGGCCTAGGAATGGCATCTATTGGGACCCACTGGTCGTCCCTTCTAAATGGGTTAGGCATCAAGGTCGATGGAGAAATCTCATAGCGATACCAAATCATGGAATTCCTAGGGACTTTCAACTCCCTGAGGGCATTTAACCACCCTCTAATAAAGGATAGCTCCTCAACCTCCGCTAACCTCGTCGGAGCATCTGCCCAGCCCTGGTCATAACCATCTGCCCACACTCGTCGAGGTCCTTCCTTGAACAAATGCCTCAACAGCGTGACATCCCTTTGAAGTCCACAAGCTATCACATAAGCTCGGTGAACGTTTGCTCAGAGCTCGTCAGCCTCTCTAGCTGTGCTTCCACCACTTGCGCCAGCTCGCAGACCAGCCGAAGATGAAGAACCCCTTAAAACTTGGGGCGCTACACTCGGTGCCTGCTCTCTGAGACGTAGAACTTCCCTCCTCAAGGTCTCGTTTTCTTTTTGAAGTATTTCTCTAACCTGGTTGATCTCTGAGGCGTCAAAAAGTCTAGCTCTCAGAGTGTTCACTTCTTCTTGAATAAAAACACCAATCTCCTCCATCTCATCAAGCCCGTCCTTCAGTTTGGCGATGACTTAGACTGATCCTTATAGCTCTGAGTCCTTGCTCTCAGAGACTTGCAGATTCTCACAAAGACTTGACGAACTTGGCTGCTCGCGTTAGGACCCAAAATCCTCCCCAGTTGAGAGGTGGAGGTTATATACTCATCTAAATCAATCCACTACAAGCCATAAAAGAGCATCAAAGACAAAGAAGAATCAGTATGCAAAAAGGAAAAGTCTTTTCATTTATATAAAGAGGTCCAAATACATCAGTGGTTAAAGAAAACAGCACAAACAGAGCGAAAATACAAAGAAAGTCCTAAGGGCAGGCTAACGAGCAACCTCAATCTGGTCAGAAGCAGTCGGCTGCTTTCCTTTGTCAATGGCACTCGCAACGTCTCCCTCAGAATGAACAGCTACCGTTCCCTGAGCAGAATGAGCAGCAACAGGAACAGCCTGGGAGGCAGATGCAACCCCTTCAGTAGCTGGGGCAGGGGATTCGACCATAACAGGCTTTGGGCCTGGATCATGCTCATCATATAGAGGTCAATCAACATCCACCCCAGCAGCCAAGAGAGCCTTGTTCAAGCCCTTCTTGAAGTTTAGGCGGCTGATATAGCCAATCCGCAACTCAGCATCCTCATATGCCGCAGCCCAGCCAGCATTATACGAGCTCTCCTCCACTGTTGCCACTTTCTCTCTCAGCACCTTGTTCTCCTCCACCACAGATAACTTGCTCGAGCAAGCCAAATCATAAGCCTGCTGCAGCTCATTCAGCTATTTGACCCCTGCTTCTCTTGCCCGATTAGCCTCAGTAAGAGTAAGGTCAGAAGATTTCTGGGCAGTATGGGCAGCATTTAGACTTGCCTCCATCTTGGCATTCTTCTCCTTCAGAGCAGCGTTCTGCTTCTCCAGGTCAGGATTCTTACTCACCAGCTCATCTCGAGCGCGGTAGAGCACGACGAAGTCTGTCACAAACTGCAAGAAAGAGAAAATGTGTTAGAATGGGGCATCAATCGATGTATTGCAAGAATGGAGAAACGGGAGCAAACCTACCAAGGCTAGCCTCTGACTAGCTTGCAGATCTAACTGGTCAGACCTCGTTGCCTTCTGATGATCAGTAGGCAAAACTGCTCTCTCTAGCAGCGCGGGAGCCAGCTGAGACGAGAGGGCAACTGATGCCCCCTCGGGCAAAGCAGACACAGGCACTCGAATTTGCCCCGCTTTTATCCTTACTTCCACTCTCCGCCTCTCCTCTTCCTTCTCTTTCTTCTCTCTATCTGCCCTCATCCTATCCTCAACCCTCTTCTTCTCCTCTTCCTCTTTTCTCTTTTTCTCCTGCTCACGGGCAATAATCTGAGAACCTGCAGCAACAGTCCCATGGCTAGACTTTTGCTTCTTCGACCGTTGGGAAAAAAAAATTTCATCTTCATCATCATCATCGCGAATTAGATTCCTTCTAGGGGGAGCCGTCTCTTCACTAGAACTACTAGACGAATTCGAAGACCCTTGATCCTCAGAAACCCCTTCTGAACTGGAGGACCCCTCACCACTGGAGCTCTCCTCACTGGTATCACCTTCAGTAGCACCCCTGTTATCACCTTCGCTCGAACTGCTCTCTTCCTCGTCCAAATCAATTGGATCTGCAGCAGCTTTTTTAGTAAAATAAAGCTCGGGAATACTGTCTACCGGACGAGCAATGAAACTAGAACCAATGTTTTTGTACTCCAGAAGAAAAGAGGCTGACCGAGGATGATCACCGTCAGCCAATGGTTCTCTGTTGTTCCAAGCTTTGATCAGCTCGGCTCCACGAACTTCACTAACATCAGATTCCAAATTTCTTGCCTTCGCTGGAAAGAAAGAAGAAGAATATCAGAGAAATCATACATTAACCAAAAGATCAGAAGAACAAAACAAAATTAGCCCTACCTATAAAGTCTTCCCCATAAAAGGGAATCGTGAATATATCAGATCTCGACCCCTCACTATGGGGAGAAAATTGTCAATTCCTAGCAAGGAAACCCTCCTGCCAATAATCCTTATGGAAATCAGGTAAGTTAACTACCAATACCCTATCAGGACTCCTAGCCTTGAGATAGAGAAGACCGGAGCTCGTCTTAGAAAAAGAATGGCAGAAACATATCTCAGCAAGACCTAAGTTGGTGCCATAGAGTTAATTTATTCTATAGACCCCATTCACTATCTTCCAAACGTTAGGCGAACATTGAACAGGGACAATGCCAAAATAATTAAAGAAATGACGAAACAACTGGTCCGGAGGGAAAGTAAGCCCCCCTTGAGACAACAACAAGACATGGAGCCAATGAGCATCCTCTATTTCCCTAATATTCCTCGGGACATGGGCACACTCTATGTCTACCCATTCTGGGATATTATAAAATTTCCTAAAATCAGACACTGATCGATTACCTATTTTCGCCATTCGTAAAACCTAAGTTGCAAATTCAAAGAAAAACACAGAGAGAAGGCACAGGAGACTTACAACATGAGAACGATGAAGAATCACAAGCCCAAACAGTAAGGGTGATCAGAAGCAAAGAGAACGAAGACCTGGAGAAGAGGACGCAAATCGCTAGAACTCGTAGAAAGAGAAAAGAGTACGAAGAAGTTTGAAACGGTGAACGCAAACCGACTGCTCCAAACGACTTATAAATGCTGCTAATCATCATGCACAGGACACGAACAAGTGCCGCCTAAATCAGTCCTCGAACTTTGGAAGGGGATGCCCGATGTGCGAAAGAGTCATTACGGCTAATCATTTAAATTTATTGAGCCTAAGTTGTAGCCCAACAAATTTAGGAACAATTGTGGGTACCCAGAATTGACATTACAGGCCCAGACGAGTAGCTTAAACTAAAAAAGCCCAAAGTCTGAGCCCGACGCACCTTAATTCAATTTGGTTATGACTTAGTCCTTTCCTGTAATCTCGGAGAGATATTCCAGGGGGAAAGACGGATGTGGGGGAGTCCAACACCCCCACTCCCCGAAGGGAACCATGTATATAATAAACCCTAAGCTTGGGGCAAGAGGCACGCACTATATTCTCTGTAAACTACTCCCCGGAGTAAATAGTAATAATACCGACTGCACCACCGTGGACGTAGGCATTCTTGTCGAACCACGTACATCTCCTGTTTGTGTGATTGGCATTTTATGTTCTTTATTTTACTTGGTGATTACGCTTCTCTTTTCTATTTGTGTTGAATTAATTGTCACTACAATTATTTTTTTAGTGTTACTTTAAACAAAGTTAAATTATATGTTTGAATAATGTGGTGAGAGGAAGAAAAACGTGTAGGTTTGTGGCATTTTTTTCTCACTTTTGTGGAGAGTAAGTGAGGAAATAAAACGTGTTGGTTTGTAGCCTTTACTTTCTCACTCTTTTTTTGTTTTTTCTAACTATTGTGGACAGCTGATAGTGAGAGAAAGTAAAAAAGTGGGCATGGGCTCAGCATGAGGAAATGCATGATAATGCACTACAAAACTAACGAGTCATTCTAAGCCCACACCAAAAATCGACATATTTTAAAAAAATATTTGGATGTGTCGCATTTACAATAACTCGTACCGGAATCATTAATAGTGGAGTCCAAATACAAATCGATACGACCGTGACATGTCAAAATGTAGCACTCAAATTGCCTGACATTAGAATTATTGCAAATAGAATCACTCGTGATTGTAGGCTCCTTGATGCACAAGAGCACCCTCATCATGAATAGAAAAACTTGATTAAAATATCAATTAAGTTCAAAATATCTTTTGCACATCTAACATGCTAGCAAAAGATTTAAGCATTATTTTACAAATATACCATGTACATACATTTATATGATTATACTTTAAACTTGCTCCGATCACAACCCAGTTATAACAAGATATATAATTTTATATCTTTTTACCTTTCATATAAAGTTGACA